>Ga0209575_10000529_pt1 | contig 22930 bp, 19 predicted proteins | sample Medcelwee11metaG_FD_187172 | JGI IMG/M metagenome (GOLD analysis project Ga0209575, IMG submission 187172) | Freshwater pond sediment microbial communities from the University of Edinburgh, under environmental carbon perturbations - Medium... | ecosystem: Environmental > Aquatic > Freshwater >...
AATAGAAGAAATATGGAATTAAGGAATAGAAACAAATAAATGGAAGATAAATTTCGCAAGCAAAGCAAAAATGTCGAGGAATGGTCATTGACAGCAAAAGGAAAAGGAGGAATATTTGAAAACCAAAACACAAATAACCATTTTAATTATTATCCTTTTCTTTACAATTCCATCATGTGATTTGGATGATCATTATTACGGTGATGGACTTAATGTTAAAATCGTATTACTTAATAGCAATAAAAATGATAACCTTAGAATAAAAGTTGTCATAAAAAATGATTTAAATTACGATATATTTATTAATAATATGAATTTATTTCCCAAAATCTTAAAATCAATTTATTTCTTTTCTAGAGAAATAAAGGCAGAAAATATACTTCCAACTGCTATTCAAATTGATAGTATTGATATTAGACATAGTTTTAATGTTACTCCGCTTGAGAATTCTTTTTTTGATACATTGATTATGAAAAATAGTGATTTATGTGAGCAGTATAACTTTAGTGATGATGCTATTAAATCTATTTTTTCTCAATACTACATGTCTAGGCTATATATAAAAAGAGGAGAAAGCTTAAATTATGAAATAATTCTAAACGCCATCGATTTTTTGTCAGGCTCTTATAAAATATTTTTAGAGAATCCTACAACTAGCTCAAAAGAATTTATTGAAAATATGTTTGATCGGTTTGAGTTAAAAAATGATACCGTATCTAATGGGTATAAATTATGGGATGGTAAATTTGTATCCAACTCAGTTACAATAGAAATAGATTAGCTTAAAATGTGTTAAAATAGAAATATTTATTAAGATTTACTTAGCTAAAGTACGATATAAAATTAAGTATTCTATGGAAGCGAGTTATTGCCGTTGGCTTAAGCCAACGGAATAAGGAAAAGACAAAACACAAATCTTGGGCTTTAGCCCCATTAAAAGAGAAAATAAATCTTTCTTCCTCTCAATTATCCGTCGGTTAAAACCGACAGCAATTTAACAATCCAAAAGAACATTTTCAAAGAATTTTAGTATATTTCACGGTTGTTTATAAAACTGGTATTAAAATTGGAAAATGAAAAAATAATAGTAACTTCAGCTTTGCCTTATGCAAACGGACCAATACATTTAGGACATTTAAGCGGTGCATATTTGCCAGCTGATATATTTGTCCGCTACAAAAGATTAACAAATTCAGATATTATATACATTTGTGGTTCGGATGAACACGGAGTTCCAATTACAATTACAGCCGATAAAGAAAAATTGACTCCACAAGACATTATTAACAGATATCACGAAAGCAACAAAGCAGCATTTGCAAAATTTGGAATGAGTTTTGACATTTACTCAAGAACAAGCATTCCAACACATCACAAAACGGCTCAAGATTTTTTTATTAGCTACAATAATCAAGGAATTTTATCCGAAAAGAAAACATTGCAATTTTATGATGAAAAAGCTGGAATGTTTTTGCCAGATAGATATGTTGAAGGCACTTGTCCAAAATGTGGTTACGATGAAGCAAGAAGTGATGAATGCGAAAAATGTGGTGCTTTATATGACCCAAGTGAGTTGGTAAATCCCAAAAGTAAAATTTCTGGTGGAATTCCCGAATTAAAAGAAACTTCGCATTGGTATTTTCCACTCGGAAATTATCAAGAAAGACTTGAAAAATACATAGCCGAAGCAAACGAAAAATATAATTGGAAAGATAATGTTCTAAACTATTGCAAAGGTTGGTTCAAAGATGGATTAAAAGACCGCGCAGTTACTCGCGATTTAGATTGGGGCGTAAAAGTTCCTCTCGAAAATGCAGATGCAAAAGTGCTTTATGTGTGGTTTGAAGCCGTACTTGGCTATATTTCGGCTACAAAAGAGCTTTTTAAAGAAAAAAACAATCCCGAAGGATGGAAAGAATATTGGCAAAATGAAAAAACGCGTTACATTGCTTTTATCGGAAAGGACAATATTGTATTTCACACAATAATATTTCCAGCAATGTTAATGGCATGGAATGAAACAAATAGTGATAAATATGTGCTTCCAGAAAACGTTCCAGCAAATGAATTTTTGAATTTTGAAGGTAAAAAGTTCTCTAAATCGCGTGGTTGGGGCATTGATGTTGAGCAATTTTTAGAAATATTTCCAGCTGATTCGTTACGCTACACTTTGGCTGCAAATTTGCCCGAAAACAAAGACACCGATTTTTATTGGAAGGAATTTCAAGCAAAAAGTAATTCCGAATTAGCCGATATTTTAGGAAATTTCATTAACAGAACGTTCATTTTTGCAAGCAAGCATTTTGACGAACAAGTTCCCGAAAGAGGAAAACTTGAAAAAATTGATGAAGAAATGTTGGCTCAAATTCTTGAAGCACCAAATAAAATAGGCAATTTGATTGAAAAATATAAAATTAAAGATGCAATTTTTGAAATGATGGCTCTAGCACGTGCTGGAAACAAATATTTTAACGATTCTGAGCCTTGGGTAAGTGTAAAAACTGATAAAACCAGAACCGCAACAACAATTAACATTTGTCTAAATGCAATTTATACTTTAGCCGAAGTGTTTTCGCCAGTAATTCCTTTTGCGTCCGAAAAAATATTTAACATGTTAAACGCAAAAAATACCGATTGGAACAATTGCGGTAAAAAAGAATTTGAAACTGGACATAAATTGAATAAATCCGAAATATTATTTACCAAAATTGAGGATAAAACAATTGAAGATGAAATTCTAAAATGGAGCAATCCTGCATCTTTGGTTGAAAAAGAAGAAGAAAAAGTTCCAGAAATAACTTTTGACGATTTTATGAAAGTAAGTTTAAAAGTAGCCGAAATTGTAGCTGCTGAAAACATTGAAAAGAGCAAAAAGTTATTAAAATTGCATGTAAAAATTGGCAATTCCAAAAGACAAGTTGTTGCTGGAATTGCTCAAAGTTATAAACCCGAAAATTTAATTGGAAAAAAAGTTGTTATGGTGGCTAATTTGAAACCAGCTATACTTTTTGGACTTGAATCGCAAGGAATGATTTTGGCAATTGAGGATGAAAAAGGAAAACTTAACGTTGTTGAAGTTGATAAATCGCTTAGTTCTGGCTTAACGGTTAGATAGGTTTTATAAAGGATGATTATTAAAAAGCCAGCATTAAGAAATAGAACAATTCAAATTACTGAAGAAGATTCGTCATTTTTTAGCAAAAAATTGCTCCATTTAGACAAAAATACTCCAGTTGATAGTTTAATTAATAAAACGATAAATCAAGATATTTTTGAAGCAATTAAGTTTTTACCCGATAGTTTTATCGATTTGCTATTTATTGACCCGCCTTATAATATGAATAAAACCTTTGGTGCTTCTAAGTTTAAGGAAAGTTCGGTTCAAAGTTATACAATTTGGTTGGATAATTTAATTTCGGAGTTGAATAGATGTATAAAACCTTCGGCTTCAATTTACATTTGTGGCGATTGGAAATCATCAACTTCAATTCATCAAGTTATGGAAAAGTATTTTATTGTTAGAAACAGAATAACTTGGGAACGCGAAAAAGGCAGAGGAGCAAAAACTAATTGGAAAATGAACTCGGAAGACATTTGGTTTGGAACAAAATCGGATGAATATTTTTATAACCCAGATGCTGTTAAACTAAAAAGAAAAGTAATTGCTCCTTATAGAACAAATAGTGGAAAGCCAAAGGATTGGGATGAGACAGAAAATGGACAATTTAGGTTGACTTTTCCATCAAATATTTGGACTGATATTTCAGTTCCATTTTGGTCAATGCCAGAAAATACTGAGCATCCAACTCAAAAACCCGAAAAATTGCTTGCAAAAATAATTCTTGCAAGTAGTAAAAAAAACGATTTGGTTTTTGACCCATTTCTTGGATCGGGAACTACTTCGGTAGTTGCAAAAAAACTGGAAAGGAATTATCTTGGAATTGAAATTGACCAAAATTTTGCTGTTACAACCGAAAAAAGACTTTTTATGGTAAATGAAAATTCAAATATTCAAGGTTATTCCAACGGCGTTTTTTGGGAACGAAATAGTAACAATTTTCAAAAAAAATAGATAAACAGATATAGATTAACGTAGCACATAATTGTAATCTGTGCAAATAATAAAAGAAATTCTAATAAATAAGATTAAATTAAATAACTAATTAAAAAAATAATCATTACTAAATAACTGAGGAAAAAGAATGATGCGAAAAGTAACAAATCTGTTAATTTTTACAATTGTTGGTTTAATATTCACTTCTTGTGCACCAAAGCATGCAGATATAATAGTTGCCGAGTTTGATAACTCAAAAATTACACTTGGTGAGTTTGAAAAAGCGTACGCAAAAAATAGTGGTGGAATGGAATCAGCCACAAAAGATTCAATTGAAAATTACAAAAAATTCCTTGATTTATATGTTAATTATAAAATGAAACTTAGCGATGCAAATGTTCGTAACTTTCAGAATGACGAACTATTAAATGCAGAATTAAACGATTATAAAGAAAAAGTTGGTGTCAGTTATATTGAAGAAAAACAAATTGTAACACCAGGAATGCACGAATTTTACAATCAACGAAGCGAAGAAGTGCGTGTAAGTCATATAATGTTCAAAATGGGACCAGCAGACGCAGCTCAAAAAGCACAATCTATTCTCGATAGTATAAAAGCTGGCAAATCTTTTGAAGAAATGGTTTCAAAATACTCTCAAGATGAATTTTCAAAACCAAATGGTGGCGATATTTATTGGTTTACAGCTGGTCAAATAATTCCATCATTCGAAAAAGTTGCTTATTCCACAAAAGTTGGAGAAGTTTATCCCGAAGTTGTAAAAACAAAATATGGTTTCCATATACTCAAAGTAACCGAAAGACAACCAAGAAAGTACAAAATTCAAGCAAAGCACATTTTAATTAAAAATGCTGAGCAACAGGGCAATATGGTTGATGCTTTACCTGGTGAAAAACCTTTTGTAAAAATCACTAATATTTATAACGAAATAAAAGCTGGTGCTGATTTCGATTCATTAGCTCGTAAATATTCAGAAGACCCAGGTTCTGGTGCAAAAGGTGGCGATTTAGGATATTTTGAACGCAGAATGATGGTTCAACCTTTTGATGAAGCAGCTTTTAATCTTAAAGTTGGTGAAGTTTCTAACATTGTTACAACTCGTTTTGGTTATCATATTATTAAACTTGTTGATGTAAGGGAATATCCACCTTTTGAAGAAGAAATTGAAAATATTAGAGATTTGTATAAAAAAGCTCGCTATCAAGATGATTATGATGAATATATTAGCGATTTGGTAAAAGAATTTGGTTATAAATTGGATAATAATTTAGTTGCTAAAATTGGAAAATCGTTTGCAGATTCACTTATGGTTTCACAAGTTGTTGAGAACGAAAAATTTGCAACTTTAAAGGATTCGGTTTTAGTTACTGTAAGTACAAAAAATTATGATGTTACATCATTCTTTAAATTCTTGCTTGAAAAACCAGAATTTAATAACAAACCATTTAATATTGCTTTAGTTGAAAAAGGTGCTAATCTTTTTGGAAATGATGCGTTATTTAAGTGTAAAGCAAGAGAATTAATGAATTCTGATGAAGAATTTGCTGGTTTAATGAACGATTATAAAAATGGAATGTTCATCTTCAAATTGCAAGAAAATGAAGTTTGGAATAAAGTTGTTATCGATTCTGCTAAACTTCTTGAAGAATATAATAGCACAAAAGATAATTTAATTCTTCCTGGAAAAGTCAATTTTAATGAAGTGTTTTCACGAAACAAAGAAAAAATTGAAGAATATTATCAAATGTTGAAAGATGGTGTTGAGTTCGATTCAGTTGCCGCAAAATATACTGAAAGACCAGGTTTCAAAACTAAATTTGGAAGACATGGATTCAAAAATATTGATGAAAATGATTTGTCTAAAAAAGCATATTCTATAGAAAAAGAAGGTGATTTTTCAGAAATATTTACTGTTGATAATGGTTGGGCAATTGTAATTTTACGCAATAAAATGGAAACAAGAACCAAAACATTTGAAGAAGCTTTACCAGAATTATCAAGTAAATTTCAAGAAACTGAAAGTAAAAGGCTCGAAAAAGAATACATTAACAGTTTGATGAATACTTACAAACCAAAATATTTTTATAATGAATTAGCAAATGCATTTAAGTCAGAAAATTAAAATATCCTTTGTTGTAATTCTTCTCTTCTTTTTAATTTCATGTTCAGAAAAAGAAGAGGAGAAATACATAGTAAAAGTTGGCGATTCGGTTTTAACAGAACAAAATATTGCTGAATCGATAAAATTTACTAACAATACTCACCAATTTCGTGAAGAGTTTATTCGCGAATGGATTGAAAAGGAAGTTATTTATTTAGATGCAAAAAATAGTGGAATTCTCGAATCAGATGAATATAAAAAGCTAATTGAGAAATCAAAAATTGAAATTGCAAATGCTTTAGTGATTAAAAAGATGATTTCGGAGAATTCCATCAATATTTCTGATGAAGAATTAGAGAAATTTTATAGCAGCAATATTGAAAAATTCAAAGTTGCTACGCCGTTTCTAATTTTTAATCAAATTGCATTTTCTGATAGAAATCTTGCAGTTGAGTTTTCTAGTGAGTTAATAAAAAGTAATTGGGAAATTGCATTGAGTAAATTTGAAAAAAATGAAGCAGTTTTATCCATACAAAATAACAAAATTGAATACGTTTATAACTTACTTCAAGAAAATTTACGCGAAGAATTTGAAACTTTAACCGAAAATCAGTTTAGCCGTATTGTTGAAGTTTCGGAAAATAGTTTTATTATTGTGCAGCTATTAAAACGTTATAATAAAAATGACGTTCCAAAATATAAAGATGTAAAAGAAGAAGTTGAGCAGAAATATCTTTCTCTAAAACAGAAAGAACTTTATGATAATTATTTAAATAAACTTTATTCAGAATACAGTTCTGTAATAGTGAGGTAAATCAAAATATGAAAAAAATAATAATACTCTTGTTTGTAATGGTAAGTTCTCTGTTTGCTCAAGAGGTATTGGATGAAATAGTTGCTGTTGTCGATAACGAAATTATTCTAAAATCAGAACTTGATTTAAGAATTAACATTGAAGCATCGCAAAAAAAGTTTGACCCCACCAAATTAGAGAACAGAAAAAGAGTTTTAGACGGAATGATTTCTGAAAAATTGCTCTATGCTCAAGCCGAATTAGATACAATTCAAGTTACAGATGAAGAAATAAATCAGCAACTTGATTATCAAATGAACTACTTTATTCAACAATATGGTTCGCGAGAAAGAGTTGAAGAAACTTATGGAATGAGCATTGAAAAAATTAAACGAGAATTTAAAGAAGAAACTCGTAAAAATATTATGGCTCAAAAGGTGCAACAACAAAAATTTGGTGAAATAAATGTTTCAAGAAGGGAAGTTATTGATTTTTATAATTCCTACAAAGATTCATTAGGGTTAATTCCCGAAAAATTTACACTTGGACACATTTTTATCAATCCTAAAAAAGATTCTTCCGTTAAAGAACGTGCAAAATTGTTTGCATTATCTTTGTTGGATTCATTACGGCACGGAGCTGATTTTGCTAAACTTGCTACAAAATATTCCGATGACCCAGGTAGCAAAAAGCAAGGTGGCGATTTAGGAACAGTTGACCGTGGTGTATTTTATCCCGAATTTGAAGCTGCCGCATTTGCTTTAAAAGATGACGAAATTTCTGATATTGTTGAATCTCCAGTCGGTTTTCATATTATTCAACTTCTTGATAGAAAAGGAAACCAAATCCACTCACGCCATATTTTGGTTATGATTAAAAATGACGATAAAGCAGATTATAAATCAATTGAATTTTTAACTGACATTAAAGACAGTATTCGTCACGAAAAAAATACTTTTGAATATTATGCACAAAAATATAGTGACGACAAAGAAACAGCTAAATTTGATGGAAAACTAGGAACTTTGGAAATTGGACAAGTGGAACAGCAACTACTTACTACAATTTACGCAATGAAAGAAGGTGAAGTTTCACCACCTAAAAAAATAAATGTTGATGCTCAAAATTATGGATATCACATTGTAAAATTATATAAACGAATTCCAGAACACATTGCCAATATTGAAACTGATTTTGACGACATAAAACGATTAACTCAATTTAGAAAACGCGAAAAACTATATGCAGATTGGGTAAAAGAACTAAAATCAAAAATTTATTGGGAAATTAAAATTTAGGTGAAATTTGAGCTTAAGCAATAGCAATATAAACGATGTTCAATTAGTTGGAAAACTAAACGAAACTGTAAAAATAATTAAAAGTGAAGTTCACAAAGTAATTGTTGGACAAGATGAAATAATTGATAATACTCTTGTGGCTTTGCTCTCTGGCGGACATACGCTATTAGTTGGTGTTCCTGGACTTGCAAAAACATTATTAATTAAAACTATTGCAAATGTGCTCAATTTAGATTTTAGTAGAATTCAATTTACTCCAGATTTAATGCCTGGCGATATTACTGGAACTGAAATTATTGAAGAGGATAAAATATCGCATGAACGAAAATTCAAATTTATTCGTGGTCCAATATTTTCCAACATTATTCTTGCAGATGAAATAAACCGAACACCGCCAAAAACTCAATCGGCACTTCTTGAAGCAATGCAAGAACACAGCGTTACGGCAATGGGAAATACATATAAACTTGATAAACCATTTTTTGTTCTTGCTACTCAAAATCCAATTGAACAAGAAGGAACTTATCCTTTACCCGAAGCACAATTAGACCGATTTATGTTTAATCTTTGGCTAAATTATCCAACTTATGAAGAAGAAATTGCAATTGTTAAATCAACTACTTCCGAAATTATTCCAGAATTGAATAAAGTTGTAAGCAAAAATGAGTTAATTGATTTCCAAAAACTTGTAAAAAGAGTTCCAGTTGCCGATAATGTAATTGAATATGCAATTACAAAAGTGAAAGAAACTCGTCCTTCAGAAACTAAAAATCCCAAATTGAAAGAATGGATTAGTTGGGGTGCAGGTCCGCGAGCTTCGCAATATTTGATAATTGCAGCTAAAGCAAAAGCAATAATGGATGGCAGATTTACTCCAAATGTTGAAGATGTAAAATCTTCTTTAATTCCAGTTTTACGACATAGAATTATTCCTAATTTTAATGCCGAAGCCGATGGAATTACTTCACTTGAAATTATTAACCAATTGATAACTGATTAAGAAATGAATTTTTACCGAAAATTATCACAAATTATAATAATATTACTTATCGTAAATTTATTTTCGTGCTCAAAAGATGAGAAAATTAAAGCACCGCAAAAACCAAATATTTATGGACTTTATGTCGATTCGTTAAAACTTACTGAGGGAGTTGTAAAACAAAATGAAACTTTAACAGATTTGTTGCTTCCACACAATGTATCTTATCAAGAGATTACTGATATTGTTCAACTAGCAAAAAATAAATTTAACGTTCGCAAAATAAGTAGTGGAAGTGATTATAAAATATTTTCCAAAAATGATTCAACCCAGGCAATTCAATATTTTATTTATGAAAGTGACCCAATAAATTACACAATTATTGATTTTACCGATTCAGTTCATAATGTGACTACTGGCGAAAAAGAGGTAATTGTAAAAGAACGTGTGGTTTCTGGAAAAATTGATAATTCGCTTTATCAAACTCTAAGTTCACAAAATATTAGTGACAAATTGGCTTTAAAAATGGCAGATGTTTTTGCATGGCAAGTCGATTTTTATAGAATTAATAAAAATGATTCTTTTAAAGTAATTTTTGAAGAAAAATATATTGGAAATAAGTTGATTGATATTGGCAGAATTAAATCAGCTTTTTTTAAGCACAAAAATGAAAAATTTTATTCGTTTTATTACAAGCAAAATGGAAAAGATGAATATTTTGATGAAAAAGGCAATAGTTTGCGTAAAGCTTTTCTAAAATCACCACTCAAATTTGGACGAATGACTTCCAGTTATAGTAAAAATAGATTTCATCCAGTTTTGCATAGATTTAAAGCTCATTTAGGAACTGATTACGCAGCACCAACTGGTACAAAAATCCACTCAACTGGTGATGGAACTGTAATTGATGCAAAATACAACAAGAATAACGGAAATTATGTTAAAATACGTCATGATGGAACTTATATGACGCAATATTTGCATATGTCCAAAATTGCAGATGGAATTAGACCAGGTGTGCATGTTAAACAAGACCAAGTTATTGGATATGTTGGAATGACTGGACTGGCAACGGGACCTCATGTTTGCTATCGTTTTTGGAAAAATGGTGAACAAGTTAATTCGCAAACACAAAAAGTTGTTGGTTCAAATCCGATTCCTAAAAAGAATCTTCCAAAATACAAATCGTATGTTGATTCGGTTAAAGCAATACTTGATTTAACAAATACTGTGAGTAAAAAGCAAAATAGTAAATCAAAGTCAAAAAAATAGTACACAAATAAATTATTTTATTTAATTTTGTTCAATCATAAATAACATTTGGAGTAGTAATTAACTTGTCTGTAAAAACTGCTTATCATGAAGTAAAAAATGAATTGTTCATAACACCGTTACAATTATTAGCCTCATTATTAATTGTTGCGGGTGCATTTTCATTAATGTTTGAAGTAAAATACTTTGTTGATTTTTCAATAAAAATCTATTTCGGACGCTTAGTAGCTACTTTAATTGGATTTTTAGTGCTTGTTTTAACAAATTTTAGAATTGGAAGAGAGCACCCAATTGTGTTAATTCATATTCTTCTAATAACAATTATTACCTCTTTTGTTTCAATAATTTTGCTAATTCCAGAATCAATTTTTATAAATTCTCAGTTACTTTCACTTCTGGTTTTTACTTCTGCTTTATTTTTAAGTTGGGATGTAAAAAATCAAATAATTGTTGCTATTTATTACAATTTACTTTTTGCAGCTTCAATTTTATTAAATAATCAATCAATTTACTTTTTACCCTCTTTTTTTGCAGCATTCGTTTTTGTTATATTTATAAGCATTTTAAGCATTGTAGCAACTGCCATTAATCTTAAACTAAGAGCCGAAGTTATAAAAAAATCCATCGAAGCCAAAAATTATCTTGATAACGCTTCGGAAGGAATATTTAAAATTTCTTTAAATGGAAATTTACTTTTGGTTAATTCAGCTTTTAAAACAACACTCAAATATGATATAAATCAAAATGCTTTGCAAAATAGTTTGTTTAATAAACTATTTAAGAATATTGCTGAGTACGAAATATTTTTAAAAGATATTAAAGAAACTGGTTTTATTAAGGATAAGGAATATTCTTTTGTTGATTATTTTAAGGATGAAGTTTTCGTTTTGTTAAATGCTCGTGCCATTTATGAAAAAAATAATATTATTGCCATAGAAGGTAGTATTTTGGATATTACTCACAGAGTAATTGCTCAAAAAAAGATTAAAGAATATAATGTTGAACTTGAAAAACTGAACAAAAGCAAAGACAAATTTTTCTCAATTGTTGCTCACGATTTAATGTCGCCTTTTACTTCGCTTATTGGATTTTCTGAAATTATGCACAACGAAGCAGATAATTTGAGTAAGGAAGAGGTAAAAGAGTTTTCAGGAAATATCCTAAATGTTGCTACAAAAGCGTATAATTTGCTCGAAAATCTATTAAGTTGGTCAAGTTTACAATCAAACAGAACTCAATTTACACCAAAGATTTTTGATGTTTATCCAATTGTTGAAGATATTTTACTTCTCAATAAAGGAAATGCCCACAAGAAGGGAATTCAATTAATTAACGAAATTCCAATGGATTTTGAAATATTTGCCGATTTTAATATGCTAAATGTAATTTTACGAAATTTAATTTCAAATTCGGTTAAATTTACAAATATGGGCGGTTTAATTTCTGTTGGATTGACCGATAATGCAGATTATGTAGAGTTTTATGTTAAAGATAATGGCGTTGGAATGTCAGATATTCATAAAAATAAATTATTCAAAATTGACATACATCATTCAGAAGTTGGTACAAATAACGAAAAAGGTACTGGACTTGGTTTAATTTTGTGCTCAGAGTTTGTTGCAAAACATAACGGCTCAATTTATGTAGAAAGTCAGTTAGGAAAGGGAAGCAAATTTATTTTCACCATTAGCAAAACTATGTTATAGTAAAAGTTTTTTATTTGAAAATTTTAACGTAATTTTGTCCATTAAAAAATGGCGTGTTCGTCTAGTGGTCTAGGACGCTGGCCTCTCACGCCGGTAACACGGGTTCGACCCCCGTACACGCTACGAATAAATAAAGCCTCAAATATTGCGAAAATAAGCAGTATTTGAGGTTTATTATTTTGTAGGTAAAGGATTTTAACGCTATTTGGGGCTATATGGAGTTGGAATGTGCTTAAATTATACCTAAAATAAAAGAAGAGATTAAGAGTGAAACAAGGTAATAGGAACGCAGATTTTTATGATTTAACTGATTTTCACGGATTGATAATTGAGTAATAAAATATTCCCTCATTCCAAAATTCCACCATTCCATCCTTCCACAATTATTTGTCCTTTTTGGGAAATGAGGTTGAATTTTTGTAATTTTTATTTGAAAAAAATACGAAATCACTTAATTATAAATCCTGTTGGATAGTTGCTGAATATTTATGAACTTCAATAAAATAATTGCCATTTTTTTGCTCGTTTTCACAAGCCAAATGTTTGCTCAAAATGTTAAGTTTGAGTTGTTTCCTGAGGGACAAAATTTTATGCCGCTTAAAGCTTCACATCAAGAGGCAAAAATGGGCATTCTTTATTATCCCGAAAATGGATATTTGAAAGTCGATATTGGAAATTCTTCTGATTTATTTGCCATTAGCTTTGCTGAAAATGATAGACTTACATTTGCAATCGATTTTATGGCTTATGCTTTATCCACAAATTATGCTGGAAAAAGGCTGCAAATTGCTGTCCTTGATGGTTTTTTTGGGGGACATGGTGCTTATCGCTTAAAGTATGAAAATAGAAATATTTTAATGCGTTTTAGAATTATTCACAATAGTGCTCATTTTGTTGATGGACTTTGGGATGTTTCCACAAATGATTGGATTGGTGAAGATGAACCGATTCCTTTTACGCAGGATTTTGGCGAAATTACACTTGCCGATGAGCATATTTTTAATTTTGGAAATCTAAAATATTATTCAAGCGTTGCTTATGCAACAATGGTGAGACCATCAGAATTGGAAAAGTGGTTTTTTAATGCGGGTTTTGAGGTAAATTCAAATCAAATTTTTGGAAATGTTTTAGGTAAACCAGTAAATCTGTTTTTGGCGTCGCATAATGTTTTTGCTGGAAAGCCCGAATATCAGTTTAGCACGAGCAATTTGCTTGGCGTTAAATTTGGAAATTGGTACGGAAAAGGATTAACATTTTATCTTTCATATTATAATGGAAATCACGTTTTTAGTGAATATTATTTCAAACGAGTTAGTCAATTTGGAATTGGTTTTAGCGTCGATTTCTTTTGAAAAATTGCTAAAACACTGCTATTCCAAAGTCCATAAAATCCACAAAACAATTAATAAATTTGGAATAAATTTAATAACATATTGATTTATGCCCATATTGTGCATTTTTCGAAGAAATCTATCCCACCAAAGAAAATCTGGACCAATGTGATTAAGTTTTTTGCCCATTGCAATAGTAACAAATAAATCGTGTGCAAAAGATCTAATTCCAACCGAAAGAAACAGCATTTGAATTGAAAAAAGTAAATTATTAGTAATAAAATAGACGAAAACAGAAAATACAATTTTTACAAGAGCTTTTTCGAGTCCGTCGTACCAATGCCAATCCAATTCAAATTTGATAAAATCCTTTTCAATTTCTTTAAATTTTGTAGTCCCAAGTTTTTCACGCATTAATTTTGTTTCAAGAGCAAAAGCTCCATCGTGACTGCCTTCAAAATAGTAGTACAAAATCCAGAATAAAATGGCGGCGATAAAAAGGTATAATTCCATCAATTTTCCTTTTTAGAGTTAATAAATATTTGAGGATGTTCTTTTTGCAAAAATTCAAAAATCTGATTGGCAATAATTTTATTAGCAATTGGCGAATAGTGTCGTTTCATAAAAAGCGAGTTATTTTCATTGGTTTTGCTAAAATTATTTAAAGCATCGTAAGTTTCAACAAAGTTACTTTTTTCACACAAAGCATTAAAAAGCTCGTCATAAACAAATTGTTTGTCATAAAAAATATCTAAAAATTTTTGAGATAAAGCATCAAAATCATTTTTAACAGGAAAGTGAACGGGAATAAAAATTTCGCCACTATTTTCAACATTTTGCTTAAAATGCTCAAAAAGTCGATAAGTTACTATAAAACTTTCGCTTTCGGATTTGAAATAATCAATTTCGCCCAAAAGTTGCGAAATTGTTGAACTTACTAAAGAATAGGTTTTGCAGTAAAATAGAAAATTAGGTGAATAATTTTCCGCTTTATAAAATCCTTCAAAATTTGAAAACTGCCAATTATCAAAATCTTTTATAATTTTTACTGTTTCAGTAACATCAATTATCGGATTTGGTAGAAATTGGATTGTATTTCCTTCCAAAACAAATCGCGGTTTGGAATAAGGGATTTCGGTTATAAAATAATAAAATGGACGTAAAAGATTTATATTTCGCTTTGCATTTTCAAATTGAGTTCCAAAAATTACAATATCTGGCTTAAATTGTTCGTTTATGGCTTGCCAACGCAAAAATGCTTGGTCCATTCCAAAACCGCTTACTGCAAAATTTAGTACTTCGGTGTTTACATTTTTATCTAAAAATAATCCTTCTAAATAATTGCCGATTGTATTTTGGAACATAACTTCGTCGCCGTGAGCGTACGAATCGCCAAAAATTGCAATTCGCAGTTTATTTTTTGTCGGAATTTCAGTTAAAATATCGCCGCATCTAATTCCATCGCGATTATAAATGTACAAACCATCGCTACTTTTGAAAATTGGATTTGGCTTCCAACCAAGAAGCGTATCGGGGATTAGTCTAATATTAAAATAATTGCGTGTAAAATTATTGTTTTTGTAGCTCGCTAAAAGCGAATAGGGGAGTTTGTTTGCAATAAGTTCATCAATTTTTTTTGCGGTTTCGTTTATTGGAAGTTGAAAAGGTTTGAGATGAATGTAATTTAGACTCAAATTTCCGTCCAAATCTTTATCCACCAAAAAAGTTAGTGTAATTTCCGAAATTATAAGTAAGAAAATTAAGGTTGAAATAAGTAATAAAATTTTTTGTTTCATTTTTTCGGGATATTCTAATTTGAAATTTAATACAATAATTTTGCTTAAAAGTTCTAAACGCTAAAATTTACAAAATATCTTATTCAAAATAGCATTAAAAAATTTACTATTTTAAACAGCATTATAAATTTAATTAACTATTATTAAGATAGAAAATAGCTTGGAAAAATTAACAAGAAAACGCATAACAAACTTTGCCAAAATTTTAATTGGATTGGGATTAGTCGTTTTTTTAACATTTTATGTTGAACCAAAATCAATTTACGAAACTTATGAAAAAGCCGATAAAATATATTTTTTAATCGCATTTTTGCTTTTGCCGCTAAATTTAGGCTTACAATTTTTTAAGTGGAAAATTTTAAGCAAAGAGTATTTTGGAATTGATGACAAAAACAAAGTCTGGTTGTCGCTATTTTATGGAATTAGTGGCGGAATATTTACGCCAATGAAATCTGGCGAGTATTTTGCCCGTGCTTTGCCTTATAAAAATGTAAAAGTTTTGGATGTAATTCTCGCAACAATTGTCGATAAATTTATTCCAATATTTTTTGCAATTTTAATTGGAGGAACTTTTTTTATCATTTTCCTCAAAAATTTAATCGGATTTTCTGCAGAATCTGCTTTTGGATTTATAATTCTTTATAAAATTATTGTTTTAGTTCCGCTATTTTTGCTTTTAGGAAGTAGCTCAATTTCTCAAAAAATTCGAAAATGGCTTAAAACAAAGCGTTATTTTGAAAGTATTATTAAAAGAGTCGCTTTTGTTAAAATATTAAGTTCAAAAACTTTGCTTACGATAATTGTCATTTCGTTATTATATCATTTAACTTTTACCACACAAATGTCAATTCTTTTAATAGCTTTTAGCGGCGAATCGAATTTTATGATGTTTTTCTTTATTGCAAATTTGATAATATTCGCACAAATTGTAATTCCTCCAATTGCACTTGGTGAAGTTGGGGTGCGCGAAGGTGCGGCGGTTTATTTTTTACAAAATCTTGGATTTATCGGTGCAGTTGGTTTTAACGCTGCAATAAGTCTGTTTTTTATTAATTTGTTAATTCCTTCAATTATCGGATTAACGCTTTTACTCAAAAGGGAATAACTTGCTAAATATTTTATCTTTTACATTTCTTGGTCTGCTTATTTTTTATTTTCTATTTATTAGAAAAATTAGGATTGGAATAACAAAATTGAATTATTTTGAAACTCATTCGCAAAAAGACGAATTTATTTCCGTAATTATACCTTTCCGAAATGAAAGTGAAAAAATATTGGAAAGTTTAGCAAGTCTGGAATCACAAAAATATCCAATTGATAAGTTTGAAGTGATTTATATTGACGATTTTTCCACTGATAATTCGCTACAAAAGTTGAAAAATGGAATAAAAAAGGATAATATAAAAGTCTATTCGATGAAAGATACAAATTTTGCAAAAGCATATAAAAAGCAGGCAATTGAGTTTGGAATTTCAAAATCGCAAGGCACAATTATTCTTTTTACGGATGCAGATTGTAAAAATATGCCAAATTGGATTTCAACTATGGTTGCTGGATTTGAAAAAAATACTGGGTTAATTGCTGGTCCAGTTGCTTTTGCAGAATCGGATAATATATTTGGCAAATTGCAAGCACTTGAATTTTCTGGACTCATTCTTTCTGGAGCTGGATTAATTGGCAACAAAACTCCAATGATTGCAAGTTCGGCAAATCTTGCTTTCCGAAAGAGTGTTTTTGATGAAGTTGGCGGTTATAAAGGTTTGATGAATCTTTCATCTGGCGATGACGAGTTATTAATGCAAAAAATAGCCTATAAAACAAAATATGACGTAAAATTCTGTTTTGAAAACGATGCTTTGGTTACAACAAATCCAAATAAATCGCTTCAAGAATTTAACCAACAAAGAAAGCGTTGGGCAAGCAAAGGTTTGTTTTATGAAAACAAAATGATAGTTTTTCAGTTATTTTTGATATTCTTTTTCTTTTTAGGACTTGTAATTCAGCTATTTTTAGGATTCTTTTTAGATTCGCGATTTATTACCATTCTTATAGGCTCACTTTTTGTTAAAATGCTAATTGAATATTCCGTTTTGGAAAAGGGAGTTGGCATTTTGGTAGAAAAAATATCATTTCCACAATTCCTTTTGGCGGAAGTTTTGCATATTCCGTATATAATTTATTCGGCAATTGCTGGCGCATTTGGCAATTTTAAGTGGAAAGACCGCGAATTAAAGAGATAATTGATATGAAAAAATTCCTTTTTGTTCCACCGAAAATAATTCGTCTTTTCTTTCCGCAAACAATTTGGGAATCAAAAATTGACAAAATATTACTAACATTTGATGACGGACCAAATCCCGAATCGACACCAATTATTTTGGGAAAGTTGAAAGAGCATTCAATAAAGGCAATATTCTTTTGTGTTGGCGAAAATGTTCAAAAATATCCAAATTTGGCAAAACAAATAATTGACGAAGGTCATTTAATAGCAAATCACACAATTTCGCATCAAAATATCAATTTATTTAACAAAAATGCAAATCAGTCAATTTCCGAATGTTCAAAAATTATTGAAAATGCAGTAGGAATAAAGCCCGAATATTTTAGACCACCGCACGGAAGAATTGGACTTTTAACAGAAAATTTGATGCGAAAGAATAATCTGAAAAATATTATGTGGTCATTATTAACTTATGATTATAAAAATAATTTTAATATTGTTATTTTTGCTGTTGATAAATATTTGAGAAAAAATTCTGTAATTGTATTGCACGATAGCTTAAAATCCGTGAGTATAATTGCAAAATCAATCGATTATATAGTAGAAAAAGTTAAAGAAAATAGATTTGAAATTGGAGAACCAAATAAATGTTTGAAATAGTCTTTTTAATCATTGTTTCTATTTATTTTATTTTTACAATAATAGTAATTGTTGGAGCATCCAAAACATTTCCAAAATTGGAAGAGAACAAAATTCCAAGCGCTACAATTATTGTTGCAGCCAGAAATGAAGAAAAAAATATTCTGTCTTGCATAAAATCGCTTGAAAAATTGGAATTTCCTGAAGATAAATTGGAAATAATTATTGTTGATGATAATTCCACAGATAAAACAGCCAACATTGTAAATGAATTTATAATTGACAAACCAAAATTCAAAATAATCACTTCCAACAGAGAAAATTGCCGATTGCAAGGTAAAACTTTGGCAATTGCAAACGGAATTAGAATTGCTTCAAACGAAATTATTTTAACAACTGATGCCGATTGCGAAGTTTCGCCAACTTGGGCAAAAACTATTGCTTCCTATTATGTTGATGATTCGGTTGCTTTGGTTAATGGAATGACAAATCAATTAGAAACTAATGATTTTACTGCAATGCAATCTGTCGATTTTATTTATTTGCTCACAACCGCAAGTGGAGCAATTAATATGAACAAACCGATGAGTTGTATTGGAAATAATATGTCTTATCGAAAATCAACTTACCACGAAGTTGGCGGTTATGAAGGACTCGAATTTTCGGTAACTGAAGATTTTAATCTGCTTATGGCAATTGATGCACTAAAAAAGTATAAAATACTTTATCCAATAGATAAAGAAGCATTGGTTACATCAAAAGCTTGCAACACAGTTAAGGAACTATATCATCAAAAGAAGCGATGGGCAGTTGGCGGTTTAGAAAGCCGACTTTATGGATTAATTGTAATTGGGGCTGGTTTTTTAGCCAATTTGGGAATTTTAATTTCACCATTCCTGTTCTCAAAAGCGATAATTTCGTTAATTATGTTTAAAATAGTAACAGATTATTTCTTTGTTGCACCCGTTCATCAAAAATTAGGATTAACGTTAAAACTAAAGCATTTTCTATTATTTGAAATATATTTTATACTTTATGTTGTTATCACTCCAATAATTCTATTGTTTTCAAGAAAAGTTACTTGGAAAGAGAGAGAATATGTTTAATAGCGGCCGTTCTCCAATTCTTAATGTTATCCTATTTTTTATAACAATAGCAACAACTTTACTTGCTGGAACTGAATGGATTACAGGAAAACCTGGTCCGTACGATTTTGTTAATTTAGCCGTTGCGTTGCCTTATTCATTTTCGGTTTTGTTTATTATCGGAGTTCACGAGTTTGGGCATTATTTTGCTGCTCGTTATCACAAAGTTGATGTTACATATCCTTATTTTATTCCATTTCCTCCAATTGCTGGTTTTTTAAATTTTGGAACTATGGGAGCAGTTATCAAAACTCGTTCAATTGTTGTTTCAAATAAAGCAATGTTTGATATTGGTGTTTCTGGTCCAATTGCGGGTTTTATTGCTTCAATTATAATTCTTGTTTTTGGATATTTAAATTTGCCAGAACCACAATATATTTTATCAATTCATCCAGATTATTTTTCGCCAAATTATGGAAAAGATGCTGTTAGTCTCCAATTTGGAAGTTCAATTTTGTTTGAATTGTTTAACACAATTTTCAAAACGCCGACAAATTTTATTCCGCCAATGACAGAAATTTACCATTATCCTTATTTAACAGCTGGTTGGCTTGGATTATTTGTTACTGCAATGAATATGATTCCAGTTGGTCAGTTGGATGGCGGACACGTTGTTTATAGTATGTTCGGAGTAAGAAAGCACGAAGTTATTGCTTCTATTTCAATGATTTTTCTAATAATATTTGGTGTTTTTGGTGCTTTAGATTCATTTTTAGAATTGGGTTTTAACTTTGGTTGGACAGGTTGGCTGTTTTGGGCGTTACTATTAAATTTTGTGATTAAAGTTAAACATCCACCAGTTTTTAACTTTAAACCATTGGACACAAAAAGGATGATTTTAGGATATTTTAGCATATTTATTTTAATTATATCGTTTACACCAACTCCATTTGTTATATCGCTTTAAGTGGATAAATAAATCACTTGACAAATGTGTAGCCAATATTTAACTTTTGTCCTCGTAATTATCAAAGGAAAAATTTTATAGAAAAATTGCTACTATAATTGTTAAAAATTTTGGATTTTATTATAATAAATAACTTTTACGGAGCAGTTTTATTGTGAAATGTTTTCTTTATCCCATTTTCTTCAATAAACTTCTGTAATTTAATTTCAATCAAATGAGAAAAAAATGCAAAAATTATTATTCATTTTTCTTTTAGCACTCTTTTTAATTAGTTGCGATGGAATTGAGGATACGCTAATTGACCAGAGTATTAGTGAGTTTTCAGTTACAAATATTACAGCTCCAAGTAGTTTGGAATATTCTGGATTAAATACAAAATTAAACACTTCAATCTCATTTTCCGATGCGAAATCAATAATTTCTGTTTGGGTTAAAGTTGGTTCGCAAGATGCTAGTTTTAGTGTTACTTATAAAACGAATATGACAAAAACAGATGAAAATGAATACTCAGTTTCAATTCCCATGGATAGTTTAATGCCAAGTACAGATTATTCAATCGATTATTTTTACTCAACAAATGCACAAGTAGAAAAGAAAATTGCATCGCATAACTTTAGTTTTGATAATTTGCAAAATAATGCAACACCAATTATTGAAAATCCACTTTTTTATTATGCTGATGAATTGCCTACTTTACGTGACACTTTAGAAAATGAAAGGGATTTTATTCTGTCAATTAAAGTAAAAGATGAAAATGGACTTAGCGATATTGATTCTGTTTACACTGATTTTTATTCCCCAAATAATCCAACAGCAATTAGAGTAATTTTATTTGATGACGGAAAAGCAGAACATGGCGATTTATCTGCTGGTGATGGAATTTATTCACTCAAAAATATTTTCCAAGCTGATGCATTTGGTGAAAGGAAATTTGAATTTTGGGCTCGCGATAGACGAAAGGTTTTAAGTAATATGATAACTCACATTGTGGTGGTAAAATGATAAAAAATATCTTAATTATTATGTCTTTTACCACAATTATTTTGGGGCAATATTCACCAAAAAGTTACACACTTGAGAAGAACAAGCTTTCAAAAGTTAATTCCAGTAACAATGCAGAAGATGTAAATCCTGCAAGCAACTCTATACAAGATATTATTGCAGAGGATGATTTGATAATTATTGGTACTTCTCGCGGAGTTAGTTTATCGGATGATAATGGTGAAAGTTGGAATAATTTTTACCAAACCGAACCTTTTGGAACTGATGGTGCAACTGCAATTGGATATAACAATGGTGTAATTTGGGTTACAACTGGCAAAACTACTGAAGTTGAAGGCGGTTCTTATTTACCCGAAGGAACTGGAATAAAATATTCCACAGATTTAGGTGCATCTTGGGTTTCACTTCCTCAACCAGTTGATGAGCCAGGCGATTCTTCAATTGTTTATGGAATAAATACTTTACGCGCTTTGCCTGTAACAACAAGAATTAATAATATTAGTTATGATATTGCTTTTACAAAAAATACAATTTGGATTTCTTCTTTTGCTGGTGGATTAAGGAAATCGAGCGATATGGGAACAACTTGGCAACGTGTTGTTTTGCCTCCAGATACGTTGGATTCAATAAGCCCTAATGACATGCTTAATTTTACACTTCAACCAGTTGCTGGAGCTTTTGGAAGCGAATCGTGGCTTAATCATCGTGTTTTTTCTGTAATTGGCGTTGATGATTCAACACTTTATGTTGGAACAGCTGGAGGAATTAATAAATCAACAGATAACGGAATTAGTTGGAGAAAATTTAACCACAAAAATCAAGATAATCCAATTAGTGGAAATTTTGTTGTTGGATTAGGACTCAACCAAGCTGATAAATCAATTTGGGCTGCAACTTGGAAAGCAGAGGATTTGGAAGAATTTTGGGCTGTTTCCCATTCTTCCGATGGTGGTGAAAATTGGGAAACAACTTTGCCAGATGAACACGCTCACAATTTTGGATTTAAGTATTATAACGCTTCAGATTTTGATGTAATAGTTCCAACTGATAAAGGAATTTTCCGTACAAATAATAACGGAAATACTTGGATTCAACCAACTTCAATCAAAGATACTTATTCAAAACTTCCAATAGTCACAAATATATTTTACTCGGCTACTTCTAAAAAAATTAGTGCAACTGACTATTTAATTTGGATTGGTTCAAACAATGGATTGGTAAGATTAAAAGAATCCAATGTTTTTTGGGAAGGTGAATGGAAAGTTTATATTTCTTCGGATGCAATAAAAGCGGATGAATCATACGCATTTCCAAATCCTTTTTCGCCCGCTTATGAGTTTGTTAAAATTAAATATGGCTTAAGTTCAAACGCTGATGTTACAATTAGAATCATGAATTTTGGAATGGAATTAGTACGAACACTTATCCAAAATACTCCACGAGGAACTGGCGATCAATTTGAGTTTTGGGACGGCAAAGATGAGTTAGGACAAACTGTTACAAACGGCGTCTATTTTTACCGTATTGATTCAGAATCTTTAAATAGTCCACTTTATGGCAAAATTATGGTGTTGAAATGATAAATAGAAAATTATTTTTGATTATAACTTTAACTTTTTCGGCTACATTATTTGCCCAATCAAGTCAATATAGCAAAATATCAAGCAT
>Ga0209575_10000531_pt1 | contig 22912 bp, 22 predicted proteins | sample Medcelwee11metaG_FD_187172 | JGI IMG/M metagenome (GOLD analysis project Ga0209575, IMG submission 187172) | Freshwater pond sediment microbial communities from the University of Edinburgh, under environmental carbon perturbations - Medium... | ecosystem: Environmental > Aquatic > Freshwater >...
CTAGAATAGCTTTTAGGTTTTAGCTATTAGCTTTTAGAAAATACAATAAATAAAACGATTAAAATATTAGCGGGCTAGCTTTTGGCTAAAAGCTATAAGTTAACAGCTAATACCTAAACTATGATTATTCAATATTACGGGCATTCCTGTTTCAAGATAACTACCAAGCCGGCCGGACGAGGCAAAGATGATGTGGCGGTTTTTTTCGATCCGTTTGACAAGTCGGTGGGACTTCGACCACCGCAAGGACAAGCCGATTTGGTTTTGGTGAGTCACAATCACGCTGATCATAATAATGTCGAAGCATTGAAAGGCGAACCGTATGTGATTGATATCCCGGGAGAATATAGTGCTAAGGGTGTGAATGTGATTGGAATTTCATCTTTTCATGATGATAAAAATGGAGCAGAGAGAGGAATAAACACAATTTATGTTCTAGAAACAGAAGATTTGCGCATTTGCCATTTAGGAGATCTCGGAACTGATCTATCAGAGAAACAATTGGAAAAAATAAACGGGATTGATGTGCTGATGATACCGGTTGGAGGTGGAAACTATACAATTGATGGCAAGAAAGCGGTGGAAATAGTGAAAAAAATCGAACCGAAGGTTATCATTCCGATGCATTATAAGATAAAAGGCTCCACAGTGGATATTGATGATGAAAAGAAATTCTGTAGTGAAATGGGTAGTTGTCCGAAAGAAAAAGTTTCCAAGATTAATATCAAAAAGAAAGACTTAGAAGAAAAAGACATGGAAGTTGTGTTAATGGATATAGAATAAATTTTTTGTAGTTCGTAAATGAACAGTATTTTCGACAAAATTGAAGAAATTAGGCGTCAGCCGGATCATATCCGTCTGCGTTGGGCGTGGGGACTCACATTTGTGGGAATGTTTTTTATTATAATTATCTGGATGATTTCTTTTTCTGCGCAGATTAGCAGTTTGAAAAGTGAAGAAAAGCCTGTAGATAATATAAACAATGGAAGTGCTATGCAAGAATTGAGTGCGCAAAAAAAATCTATTGAGGATGCTACGAGTCAATTGAAAAATGTTTTAGGTAAGGAGTCGCAAAGCGAGTAATGACTAACCCCATGGAATACGGACTTAAGACATAATTAAAGTAAAAGATAAATTTATTCAATAATATTGCCTGTGGTTTATTTTATAATTATTCCACGGGGTAAAAATAATATGCCAAAAGAAAAAATGCCAGAAGAAAAGCCGGATTTTTCCGCCAATGTTCGCGGTCGTGAGATAACTGAAGAAATTCAACAATCCTATTTGGATTATGCGATGAGCGTGATTGTTTCGCGTGCTCTGCCTGATGTTCGCGATGGATTGAAACCAGTGCATCGTCGAATTCTCTATTCGATGTGGCAGTCGGGCCTGCGTGCCAGCGCGAAATTTCGAAAATCAGCGACAGTAGTTGGAGAAGTTTTAGGAAAATATCATCCACATGGAGACGTGGCTGTGTATGATTCGATGGTGCGTATGGCGCAAGACTTTTCTTTGCGCTATCCAATGGTCAAAGGGCAAGGAAACTTTGGTTCAATGGATGGTGACGGCGCAGCGGCCTATCGATATACGGAAGCCAAGCTTTCCCAAATGGCGGAAGAAATGTTGTTTGATATTGAAAAAGACACGGTGGATTTTGTGCCAAACTTTGATGGTCAACACAAGGAACCGACAGTGCTTCCGGCTGGTCTTCCACAACTGCTTCTTAATGGTTCAATGGGAATTGCTGTGGGAATGGCCACTAACATCCCTCCGCACAATCTGACTGAACTGATCGACGGGATAAATCATCTAATTGAAAATCCAGAGGCTTCAATTGAAGATCTTTGTGAATATATCAAAGGACCAGATTTTCCAACTGGTGGAATAATTTATAATAAAAAAGATATTGTCGAAGCCTACAAAACTGGACGAGGGAAAATTTTGACTCGTTCCAAAGCTGACATCGTTGAAACTAAGACAGGAATGTTTCAAATTGTGATTACGGAGATCACCTATGCTACTAACAAGTCAACTTTGATTGAAAAAATTGCTGACCTTGTGCACGAAGGAAAAATTTTAGGGATAAAAGATTTGCGTGATGAATCTGACAAGGAAGGAGTGCGAATTGTGGTGGATCTCAAAAAAGATGCTTATCCACAAAAAGTTCTCAACAAGCTTTTTTCTCTTACTGATCTCCAAAAGAATTTCGGTGTGAATATGTTGGCGCTGGTCAATGGTATTGAACCGCAAGTGCTAAATCTCAAAGCAATTTTAGAAGAATATATCAAGCATCGAAAAATTGTGGTGACTCGCAGAACTAAATTTGATCTGGACAAAGCTAAGGATCGAGCGCATATTCTGGAAGGGCTGAAAATTGCCTTGGATAATATTGACGCGGTGATTGATACGATTAGAAAATCCCCTACTAAAGAAGAAGCACACAAAAGTTTGATGAAAAAATTCAAACTTTCTGAGCGACAGGCGACTGCTATTTTGGAAATGAGATTGCAAACATTGGCCGGACTTGAGCGAAAGAAAATTGAAGATGAATTGGCGGAGAAAATAAAACTCATAGCTGAACTTGAAGCAATCTTGAAAAGCGAAAAGAAAATTGCCGGCATTGTGCAAGAAGAATTGGAAAAAGTGAAAGAAAAATATGGTGACGAGCGAAGAACAAAAGTGATCAAGTCTGGTGTGGGAGAATTCAAACAAGAAGATCTTGTGCCAAATGAAGAAGCTATCATCACTCTTTCCAAAGATGGTTACATCAAAAGAATGAACCCATCCGTCTATAAAGTGCAAAAGCGTGGAGGCAAAGGTGTGATTGGTGCTACTACTCGCGAAGGTGATGAAATTCAAAAGATGCTTGGCGTGATGGCGCATGACAATCTATTGTTCTTCACAAACACCGGAAAAGTTTTTCAAACTAAGGCTTATGAAATTCCGGAATCAACTCGCATTGCCAAGGGTCAATCGATTGTGAATTTCCTCTCCCTTTCTCAAGACGAATCCATCACAGCCCTCATTCCATTTAACAAAGATGACAACTACAAATATCTGCTTATGACTACGCAGATGGGCACAGTCAAAAAAACTGCCATCTCGGAATTTGAAAATGTGAGAAGATCAGGACTAATTGCCATTAAGCTGGAAAAAGAAGATGCTTTGCGCTGGGTAGATGCGACAACTGGATCAGACGAAGTGGTGGTGACCACAAGAAATGGCCAAGCCATTAGATTTAAGGAATCAGATGTTCGCGGTATGGGAAGAACGGCTGCCGGAGTTCGCGGAATCAAACTCAAAAAAGATGACGCGGTGGTTGGAATGGATATAGTTTTCAAAAATCAAAAAGGCAATCAACTTCTCGTCATTTCTGAAAATGGATATGGCAAACGATCAGATCTCAAATTCTACAAAGTCCAAAAACGTGGTGGCTCAGGAATCAAAACTGCGCAAGTCACTGCCAAAACCGGAAAAATTATCGGCGCAACAATCATCAATATGGACGCGCTTGATACTGACTTGATTCTTACTTCTGAAAAAGGCCAAATAATCCGCATTCCCCTTTCATCCGTCTCAGTTCTCGGCCGAGCCACTCAAGGCGTGCGTGTCATGCGCCCGCAAGCTGGGGATAAGGTGTCTGCAAGTACAGTTTTATAGAGAATATCTTAGAATATAAAACAAAAAAGACGGGCTAAGTGCTCGTCTTTTATTATGCAACTTTTTATTTATGAACAATATTTAAATGTGGTTGATATCTTTGCAATTCTTCAGCTAATAAGCGACGATGACATTTGTCGGCGGTATCTTCAATGCACATCAGGGTAATAGTTTCCTCAGTGCATCTTCTGGCAAAATCTTTAACTTTAACTTTCATTTCTTCGCTTCGCAAAAATTCAAGATAATTTTTTTCAAATTCTTCCCAGGATATTTCTTTTCTATAATATGCTCCAACTAATTTTGCTGGAGGCGCAAAATCTTTTTGCCATTCATCGAAAGTAGCTCCCTCTATGATTCTTTCATCTGAAGTAACGCCATCTTCTTTGGTGTGTCTCGACATTACTGAAATTCTTTTTTCTCCCAGCTCTTTTTCTTTGATTATTGATTTTGTGAATAATTCTTTTTCCATAATTATAATTTTTTATTTTTTAAAAACTTATTTTATAAACTTTTTTCTATATTTTGATGTTGCTTTAGAAAGTGCGTGATCAAAAAACAAAACTAAACTTTTTTCATCGAATCTTTTTTTCAGATTTTTAATAAAACGAGTAATCAATTTTGGGATGGTGTCATTTTTTGAATATAGTACTTCACTCATTGCGATGTTGCCAAAAATTGGTCTAGAGATAAGCGCGCTTCTATTATATAAATCATAGCGAACTATATAATTTGTCCCATCCTCTTGTTGAGTCGGTGCATCTTGAATCGTTCTCCCGTCACTTAATCGTAACATTTTAGATTGTATAATGTCTAGCGTATCCCCTAGTTTAGCTCGTAATAATATTTTTTCTTTGAAATTGCAAATCTTTTCAAAATATTCATATTCGCAAATAACAACATTCAACATTATTTCATCTACAAAAACATCGAACCAGAAAATTTGCGCGACCTTTTTATTGAAAAGCTCTAGTGTATGATTATCATAATGAACAGATGAGAAAAACGGGTATTGTTTTATTTTGAAAATATTTTCTGCTTTGATAATTAGTAGAAGATCAATGTCAGAGTCTTTTCGAATTGAATAATTTTTTCCATACACAATTGAGCCAGATAATAAAATCCCTTCGCAAATAGAAAAATCAAAGAATGATGATAATTTTCCAACTATTCTTTTTCGCTTACGTGTTTCGATTACTGCAGTTATTTTTTGTCTAATGTTATTCATCTTTCTGCTAGGAGCCTTTCATATATGAAGTTATTCTACTCAAACAATATCATTTTCTATTTAAAACAGCAATAAATCAGGCAGAGCCAGAAATAAATATTTTATTATTTTGCCGTAAATACTTGACAGATTTTTTATAGTTGTTAAATTTAGTTCAAAGTTTGTAAACAGTTGTTTGGTTCACCGCTAGAAGAAGTAATCTTCTTTGAAAAGGAGCTTAAATGTGTTCCGCGGGGTGGGTTCGATTCCCACATATGACTGGTCCGGAGATAGGGGCGTAGTGTATAGGATAGTCGGGAGATAAAGATATCTTCTCGCTAGATAAGATGGAGTCGCCCTTGTAATACCGACCTTGCGTGCCGAAGACGAAATTGGCTATAAAAAGCAATTACGCTGCGACGGGCATCAAACTTTTGGGGAGTGCATCTTATGTACTCCCCTTTTTCTTTGATATTTTCTATTTATCCCTGCAACAAAGCCGGCGGTTAGCCAAAAAAGAAGGCTTCCTTGTTGGATATCCCATAGATAATGATCAAAAAGCATTATAAAAATGAGGCCTAAAAGAATTCCAGTGAAATAGCGGGTAATAATTATACTTGACAAATATGTATTATCGTTGTGTAATATGTAGTTATTATTATTCTCTTCATTTTGACTCCCCGCTACCTCATCCCCGTCCCTTCTCCTTATTAAGGAGAAGGGTGTATTGGAAATTGTTCCACGTGGAACAATTTGTTCCCTCTCTTTTACAAGGAGAGGGTTAGGGTGAGGTGTGTTTTGTTCCACATGGAACAATTTCCACAACCACCAAATAAACAATCCCAATTCAATCAATCCTAGCTCACTGAATATTAGCAGAAAAACATTATGAACAGGCTGATATTGCCAGAATTCCAGAGTTTGTGCGAAATATTTTTGCATAGATAAGACTGATTGTCCTGCCCCAAGTCCAAAAAATGGATCGCTCTCAAATGTTCCACGTGGAACATTTAGATAAAAAAGGCGTTCATTGAGGGAATTTAGGAATAAAGAATCAAAATTAGGCTTGATTATTATAAATATAGAAAATAAAATTACTAAGGTTGAAAGTACTATTAATTTTAAATGTTCCACGTGGAACAATTTGAGCCACTCTCTCCTTAATAAGGAGAGGGTTTGGGTGAGGTGTATTTGAGAATTGTTCCACGTGGAACAATCGTATACCTCATCCCCAGCCCTTCTCCCTATAAAGGAGAAAGGAGTAAGAATATAGACCAATGCAATTATTATCCCAATTATGGCTGATTTAGAGAAGGTTAAAATTAAGGCTAAAACTTGAAGGGCTAAAATGAGCCTAAAAGTCCAAATTGTTCCACCCGCCCAAAATTGTTCCACCCGCCCAAAATTGTTCCACGTGGAACATTTTTCTGGCGGGCAGGCGTGGAATAATTTATTATATAGTAGCGTGATAATGATTGAAAACAATAGAAAACCACCCAAAACATTAGGATGTGGCATAAGGCCATAGGATCGAATGTATGTTTCTCTGTTTAGGATTATTTTGGCGACTCCGAGTATTTCGGGTGAAATAAGGCTTTCCCGAAGCCAAAATAGGCCGATTGATTTTTGTAGAAAAAATTGAATGATTCCGATTATAGCTTGAAATAAGCCGGAAAGAATGATAATCCAGAATAACCAAGCCGTCTTAACCCCCGCTACCTCATCCCCGTCCCTTCTTCTTAATAAGGAGAAGGGGGTTTCGATTGTTCCACGTGGAACATTTCGGATTTGGGTGGACATAGAGTCTTCTGAGCCACCCTCTCCTTTATAAGGAGAGGGATTGGGTGAGGTGTGTTTTGTTCCACGTGGAACAATTCTGAAAATAATATAAAGATATAGCAGATAAAACTCTAACAGCTTAAATGATCGAAAAATGGCTATTGACACATTTTGTGACCATAAGATTGATATAAAAGAAAGAAAAACTAAAAATAGCGGTAAGAATATGTATAACTTGTGAGTAGCACTATTTATCCACAGTTTAATACTTGACAAAGACAATGAAATATTGCGTAATATCGATATAAGCCAGAAGATAAAAGTTAGAATTAGAAAGATATCAGATAGGTAGATGTATGTTGCGCAGTATTCATTGAAGGTTCCTTGAATAGGGAAATGTAATAATACTTTTCTGATACTGAGAGTAAAAGTCAATAAAAACCCAAAAAAGAACCAAATATCTGGTTGATTTTTGAAATTGTTCCATAAATTAACGAAAAATCCCTTCATATAACTCAAATCATAAAGTATTGTCATCCTGAACTTGTTTCAGGATCTACAAAAATATAGGGGATAGATGCTGAAATAAATTCAGCATGACAAAGATTTTTTAGCGATTCCTATTTGATTATAACTCAAATTCGAAAAAAAACCATTGACCCAATGGGATAAATCGAATATGATTAGTTTGTTGTGATAATATAGTTTGGGCCTATAGTAAAGTGGTATTACGGATCCATGGCATGGATCAGTCTGGAGTTCAATTCTCCATAGGTCCACGTTTTAAATTTTATTTTATGCACAACAAAACCACAGAATTTTCGTTTATATTAAAGAAATCAAAACACGGCGTGGGTGTTTTTGCGATGCATGATATTGAGAAAGAAACTTTTATGCGAGTTTTTGGCGATGAAGATAATCCTAATGATGTTGCTATTATTAGAAAAAAGAAAGATGTCCCGGAATTTTTTAGGCAATATTGTGTGGATAGGGGCGACACAATGGAATGCCCGAGTGATTTTGGTTGCATGGAAGTTGGCTGGTTTATAAATCATTCTAAAAATCCTAATATCTATCTTCGTGAAAAAGAATTTTATACATTGCGAGATATTTTAGCTGGCGAAGAAATTACTACTGATTATAATTTATTAGGTGAGCCAGAAGAAAAAAAGGAAGATTATTATAAAAAATAAAATAAATTGTCCTCGTAGCTCAGTGGATTAGAGCGCCACCGTCCTAAGATGGGCGTCGCAGGCACGCCCCACACCAAATACAAAAATTTAATCAAGCCCTTATAGCTCAATGGATAGAGCAAATCCGTCCTAAGGATGAGATGTAGGTTCGATTCCTACTGAGGGCACAAAACAAATAAAAAAATCACTGAGTAGTGATTTTTTTTGTGATTTTAAAATAAATTATTTTTCAGCTTTATTCCAGAGTTCGTTGAAATGGTTTTTGTAACTATCGGCGACTTCTTTGCTAGTTATTTCTATTGCAATGGGTGGGGAAGAATAAATTTGCAATAAGACAGTATTTTCGAATATTTCAAATTCTGAAATTGGCAAAAAAGGAGACTCCAGATACTTGATTTCCATGAGTGGTCGGCGAATAGTTTTTTGCGCTTGGTTTTCTTTTTTTGATGATTGATAAATCATTTTTATGTTGATATTTTTTTCTTTTCTTTTTTGATCATAATATTTTAGAGAATTGCCCATATTCTCATAAAAACTTTCTCCTCCAGTTGCTAGAACAAAAACATTTTTATGGGGACTTATATAATCGACAAGTTTTTTGAGAGCAGTTTGAAACCCATCTATTCCTTCATAAACTACTACTTCAACCTTTTCTTTGGTTTGCAAGTCTTTAAGTTGGGGGATTAGCGCTTGGGCAAGATTGAATTGTTCTTCTTTGTGATGAAGTATTTTTTCTGGATTGAGAGCTTTGTAGTGTTTGATGCCTCGCTGATTAGATTCGGAGACAATTTTTTTGTTGACTAACTTATTTAGTGTTTCATAGACGATATTTCGGTGGAGATTAGTTTTTTTGATAATTGGTCCGGTAGAAGAAAGGCCGGTTTCTAATAAAACCAGATAAATGTCTGCCTCATGATCACTAAAGCCAAGGTTAATTAGCTGTTTTTTGAAAATGTTTTTTATCATAGTTAAATTGTAGCACATTATAGAAAAAATAGCAAATTTATTATTAACTAATTATTCAAAATTGTGGCTAAAATAAAGCACAAAAACAATATAATATAAAACTATCATCAAAAAGGGTTGACAAAATAGAAATGGTATGCTATACTCTTTTGTTACGTTGAAAGAATGATTTTTGGCGTAAAGATCGTTAAAAACTTAATAATGTATGTAAGGAGGATTTAAAATGAATAAAAAAGGTGAAATACTCAGGTGGGTTGAAATTAAAAAAGAAATGGTTGAGCTTGAAGAGGAAATAGCTGAAGAAAATGGTGGTGAAAGGCAAATGCTGTGGAATTTTTTCAAGAAATTGGGGTATTGTCCATATAATGACTCAGAAGATGAACTTACTCATGATAATTGTGTTTTAATGCCGACCCCAGAAGCCAAGAAAGAAGATTTGCTTTATATTATTGAAAATTTTCCAATTTTTACTTATGAAATTAATTTCTTTCCGCCAGAAAGTGCTTCTAATGATAGCCCTATTGTGAATAAAGAGGTGTTAGAATCAGTTCTTAAGCAAGATGAGTTAATTTGTATATATGGAGAAATTGACTGGGTAATGGAAATTCTTGACATTACAGAGGGTGAAATGAAAAGAGAGATGATTAAACTTGGTATTGAAGTATGGCGCAATGTTTCCAGAGAGCTTTTTCTTGGTCAAAGCTGGGAAGAAAAAACAACAAAAGCATTAAAATCTATAATAAAAAAGAGGAGGGAGAAATGAAAACAGTAGTCTCAATTATTTGGCAAGGGAAGGTTTTGGTTGGGTGCTTGAAAGAAAAAGAAAGAAAAGGATTGAGTGGAAATTTTAATCTTCAAAAAACTTTATATTATAGGGATTATTATTTGGAAAATTTTCTTGAATATAAAAGTAGAGGAGGATTGAAGGTTGTGTTTAGCGGTGTTTACGAAGAAATATTCATTGGATCATATAGCTTTGGTGTGATTGGCGCTTTACCATATGGTAGGAAAGTGCAACTTTCTTACAAAAATAAGGCAATCGATAGTTATAAAAAAAAGAAAGGAATATCTTAATGAGATTTTGAGCCAAGTTTGTTATTACACAAACTTGGCTCTTTTTATATTTTCAGAATATTTGCGAAAATGTGATATAAAAGATATTATGAAAGTAGAAATTTATGAACAAAAAAATAGAATTCCCACAATATATAACAGAAGTTATCCAGAGCCTTGAAAAGGCTGGTTTTGAGGCGTTCGTGGTTGGTGGGTGTGTGAGGGATTTATTGTTAAATAGTGAACCGAAAGATTGGGACGTTGCAACGAACGGGAAACCAGAAGAGATCTTGAAAATTTTTCCGGACGGAAAATATGAAAATGATTTCGGGACAGTAATGTTGCCTTTGAAATATATTGAAGGAGTAGAAGAAAAATATTGGGATGGGCCGAATGTGGAAATCACAACGTATCGCATTGAATCAAAATATTCTGATAAACGCCATCCAGATGAGGTGAAATTTGCCAAAACCTTAAAAGAAGATTTGAGCCGGAGGGATTTTACAATCAACGCTTTCGCATTGAAAGTCAAAAGTCGAAAGTCGAAAGTCGAAAATACAGATAAAAATTCAAAAATATTCAAAGAGGATAAATATAAAATTATCGATCTTTTTGGCGGGCAAGAGGATTTGAAGAATAAAATAATTAGGGCAGTGGGGGAGGCGGAGGAAAGATTTGATGAAGATGCGCTTCGGATGATGAGAGCAGTTCGCTTCGTTTGTCAGCTCAGCGGAAATACACCTCACCCCAACCCTCTCCTTATAAAGGAGAGGGGGGAAGACGAATGGGAAATTGAAGAAAAAACCTTGGAGGCGATCAAAAAAAATGCGAAAAACTTACGATTTATTTCACAAGAAAGAATTCGCGATGAGTTTAATAAAATTATGCTTTCAAATAATCCAAGCAGAGGAGTTGAGCTCTTAGTGGAAAGTAAGTTGATGGATGAATTTATTCCTGAGATAATTGCGACTATTGGCGTGAAACAAAACAGACATCATTATTTTGGACCATATAATACTGTTTATGCACATCTTCTTGCAAGCTTGGAAAAATGTCCGTCTGAAAAACTGGAAGTGCGTTTGGCATCATTTTTGCATGACCTGGGAAAACCAAAATCTAAAAGAGGCGAAGGGGAGATGTCGACTTTCTATTCGCATGAATATATCGGCGCAAAAATGGTGGAGAAAATATTAGAGCGAATGAAATATCCGCGAAAAGTTATTGAGAAAACCGTGATGCTCGTCAAGAATCATATGTTCTATTATAACGTCGATGAAGTGGGTGAATCAGGCGTGCGTCGGGTGGTGCAAAAAGTGGGAGTGGAAAATATCAACGATCTCATTGATGTGCGAATCGCTGATCGACTTGGCTCTGGCGTGGCAAAAGCAGTGCCATATAAACTTCGTCATTTCAAATTTATGGTAGAAAAAGTTTCTTCCGACGCTATTTCAGTTAAGCAACTTGCAATCAATGGCAATGACCTAATTACAGAACTAAAAATCCAACCCGGACCAAAAATCGGGGCGATTTTGGATGTGCTTCTTGCTCAGGTGATTGACGATCAAACATTAAACGAAAAAGAAAAACTTTTGAAGCTGGCCAAGGACTTAGACAAAAAAGATCTCGCCGAACTACGCAAAATTGCCAAGCAAAAAATTGAGAAAGAAAAAAAGGAGGAGGAAGAATTGATGAAAAAGAAATATTGGGTGGAATAGAAAAGTATAATGTAGAAAGTATTATGTATAATGTGAGAAAATAATCAACTTTGTAAATATGCATAAAGGTGAGACTTTTTGGAGGATAAATGAAAAATGGGAAAATAAAAAAGGCAGTGATCAGGTTTGATCGCTGCCTTTTGGTTTTGTGGTTAAGGCTCCATTTTTATTCTCGCGAGCCTTTTGCGAGAAAAAAAGTTTCTTTCATTGTGTTCTTTCCTCTATCATAAATTGATACTTCCAGTTTTCCATTAATTATTTTTCCATCTACTTTTCCATTCCATATGCGAAATCTATCAACGATTACTTTGTTAAGAGCTATATCAATAGCATATAAAAACCAATCTTCCGCATGCTTACTGCAATACCGAGTAACTATGAGAGCATAGCCTTCTAGAAGAAATTTTTTGTCGTACAGTGATATAGAATAATCATCTTCTTTTGTTCGTACGCCTCGAAAGCCGTCAGTCCAATACATCTTTCTTTTACCAAAACACACCCCTATAACTTTTTCCCAATCAGTTTGCAGAAATTTTTCGTATAAGTTACTCATTTTCTCTCCTTCGCCTAATTTTCATTAGGCTAAAATTTTTTCGCCAGTGTAGCTCCCAACCATCCCGATACTATAGCGGGACCGGGCCTTTGCGATTTATTTAGTTTTTAACGAACTTGTTATGATTTAATTTTTTAGCTTTTCATCATAACAAAACAGTATAGCATAAAAAAAGGATATTGTCAATCAATTTTGACTACAATAATATGACTTGATTTTTGCTTAAATGTAGTGTATAATGGATTTATGTATGAATAATTATGACAAAGTCGAATTGGAAAAAATAGGAAACTCACTTAAGGAGTTTGGATTATCAGACAAAGACAGTCTGGTTTATTTGAATTTGTTGTCTTTTAAGGAAACTGGCATAAGCGCTTTAGAGCGAGAAATTGGAGTACATCGCCAGATTATCTATAATTCCCTGAGTAATCTTGAAAATTTAGGGTTAGTTAAACACGTAATTGTCAAAGGAAGAAGGAAATTTAGCGCTCAATCACCCAGAAGACTGCAGGTTTTGGTTGACAGAAAACAGCAAACCGCCTTGGAATTGATTCAAAAAATAGCGGAGTTTGTTATTCCTTCAAAAGAACAAGAGTTTGAAATTTTTCAGGGAGAAAATGCTTTTATTGAATATCAGTTTCAATCATTAATGGAGGCGGAAGAAGGCGAAACACTGTCGATTTTAGGAAGCCAATGGAATTCTTTCTATTCGGTGATCGGTCACAAAATTGAAGATTATGAGAAAATAAGAGTTTCAAAGGGGATCAAGTTACGATTTATTGGATCGGAAGTACAAAAGGCGACTTTGGAAGAAGCCGTGGCAAAGCGTCCCTTGTTTGAATATAAAATAATTAAAGGGCTTAAGAATGGTTTTGTGGATATTAATATTTGGAAAAATTCTGTCAGTTTTAATATCTTTGGGAATCCAGTGCTAATTTTTCATTTGAAAAATCAGGATATCGCCCTCGGTCAGCAGGAGTTTTTCAATTCTTTGTGGGAGATGGGAGAGTGATTTTTTATTTTCCCCAAAATACTTTATACTTAATACTAGATACCTTTTACTTTATACTTTACTATGGCTTCGCAAATTTCTCATATAGTCTATGCCAAGAAATATTTTGACAGCTTAGAACTGGCTAATTTTGATGATTTGACGGCGGAGGAAAAACTTTTAATGCCGAATGGGAAAATAAAAAAGGATGAATTTATTTTAGGTTGTGTTTTTCCGGATATTCGACGTGTTGACAAAACAATAAAAAGAAGAGATACTCATTTGAAGTTTGCTCCATTAGATTTGAATTTTTCTGGGTTGACTTCATTTGAGGCTGGGTGGAAATTTCATTTATATTGTGATATGCGGAGGGAAGAAATTTTGAATAAATATAATTTTTATTCATCAAATGAAAAATCTTATATGAGAGGATGGGCAGCTAAACTTTTGGAAGATGAATTGATTTATGATGAATATAATAATTGGGAAAAAATTGGAAATTATTTTAATAATCCTCCATATGAAAATATCAAATTAGATGTGACGCAAGAAACTTTTAGATTATGGTATGCAATAGTGGCAAAATATATTGAAAATAAACCAAATGATAAGGTGATGAGTATATTTTTGATAAAGCAACTAGCATTTCCTGATGAAGTAGAAAAAGTAACCAGTGCAGTCAAGGAACTTCGCAAGGATGAGAAGGTGGTGGAAATATTAAAAAAAGTAAAAGATGAAATAATATTATAATTTTATGAAAACAGATATTCAAATCGCGCAAGAAAATAAGATGGAAAAAATTTCTGAGATTGCAAAGAAGGCGGGAATTTTTGAACATGAGCTGGAGCTTTATGGAGAGTATAAAGCGAAATTAAAACCTGAGCTTTGGGAAAGAATCAAAAAAAACAAGAATGGAAAGTTGATTTTAGTGACAGCGATCAATCCAACGCCAGCTGGTGAGGGGAAAACTACAACTTCTATTGGACTTTCAATGGCGATGAACAGGCTTGGAAAAAAATCGATACTGGCTCTTCGTGAACCATCTTTGGGACCGTGCATGGGGATAAAGGGTGGAGCGGCTGGTGGCGGATATTCACAAGTGATGCCGATGGAAGACATTAATCTTCATTTCACTGGAGATATTCACGCGATAACGACAGCCAATAATTTGCTTAGCGCAGTAATTGACAATCATATTTTCCAAGGCAATGAGCTGAACATAGATTCTAGGCAAATTGTTTGGAAGAGGGCGATGGATTTGAATGATCGGTCTTTGCGTCAGATTATTGTGGGATTAGGCGGAAAATCACAAGGGACTCCTCGAGAAGATGGATTTAATATCACTGTAGCGTCAGAAGTGATGGCTATTCTTTGTCTTTCAGAAAACATCAAAGATTTGAAAAATAAACTAGAAAGAATTATTGTAGCGTATAATTTTTCTGGTGAGCCAGTTTATGCGCGGGATCTAAAAGTAGCAGGCGCGATGGCAGTGCTTTTGAAAGACGCGATGAAACCTAATCTTGTGCAAACCTTGGAACATACCCCAGCCATTATCCACGGCGGACCATTTGCTAATATTGCTCATGGATGTAATAGTATTTTGGCCACGCGTTATGGATTGAAATTGGCTGATTATTTGATTACCGAAGCTGGTTTTGGCGCGGATCTTGGGGCGGAGAAATTTTTTGACATCAAGTGTCGAAAGGCAAATTTGAAACCAGATGCGGTGGTGCTTGTCGCGACAATTCGATCTTTGAAATATAACGGCGGAGCAGATTTGAAAAATGTAGAAAAGGTAGAGACGAGGCATGCCTCGTCTCTACGGAGAGGAATTGTGAACTTAGAAAAGCATCTGGAGAATTTGAAAAAATTTGGTGTGCCAGTGATTGTGGCTATCAATGTTTTTCCGACTGACACAAAAAAAGAAATTGATTTTGTAAATTTGCGTTGCAAAAAATTGGGAGCCCAGGTGGCTGTTTCAAGTATTTGGGCGAAGGGTGGGGAGGGTGGAATAGATTTGGCTAAAAAAGTTTTGGAAACTCTGGAAAAAAAGAAAACAAAATTCAAAGTACTCTATGATGAGAAAAAAAATATCAAAGAAAAAATAGAAAAGATTGCGCGGGAAATTTATGGAGCGCGGGAGGTGAAGTTTAGCGCCAAAGCTCAAAAGCAAATGGAAAAAATAGAAACAATGAAATTGGACGGTGTTCCAATTTGCATTGCCAAAACGCAATATTCTCTTTCAGATGATCCAAAACTTCTTGGACGGCCAAAAGATTTTACAATTAATATCTCGGAACTGCGACTTTCAAATGGCGCTGGATTTATCGTGGCAATTGCCGGAGAAATTATGACTATGCCGGGACTGCCGAAAATTCCCGCATCAGAAAAAATAAATATTACAGATGAGGGAATAATTAATGGTTTGTTTTAAAGATTTACGAAATTACGAATCTAGCGAAAGTACTAATTCGTAATTTAGTTTAATTCGTATTTTAGTAAATTTATGAAAATACTAGACGGAAAAAAATTGTCACAGGAAATTAAGGTAGAATTAAAAAATGAAGTTTTGGAATTAAAAAAGAAGGGAATTGTTCCTGGGCTGGCGGTGATAATTGTTGGGAATGATAATGCTTCAGAAATTTATGTGAAAAATAAAAAACGAGCCTGTGAAGAAATTGGAATATATTCAGAGATCCATAAATTGGAAGAAAAAATTTCACAAGATGAATTACTAGTATTAATTGAAAAATTAAACATGGACGAAAAAGTGCATGGAATTTTAGTGCAATTGCCACTCCCAATGCATATCGATAAAGAAAAAATAATCTTAGCTATTGATCCAAAAAAAGATGTGGATTGCTTTCATCCGGAGAATATCGGAAAAGTATTTCTGGGTCAAGAAATTTTTCCACCTTGCACACCGGCGGGAATTTTGGAAATTTTGAAAAGGTCTGAAATTGAAATTGTTGGCAAAAACGTTGTGATTGTGGGGCGAAGCAATATTGTAGGAAAACCCTTGGCGCTTATGATGATAAATGAGGGCGCAACGGTGACAGTTTGCAATTCTAAGACTGAAAATCTCAAAGAAAAATGTCTGGGCGCGGATATTTTAGTCTCAGCGGTGGGGCATGCTGGACTAATTACAAAAGATATGATAAAACAAGGAGCAGTAGTGATTGATGTTGGAATAAACCGAAATAGTGAAGGAAAATTGACGGGGGATGTTGATTTTCCAGAAGTTTCCCGAGTTTCCAGCGCGATTACGCCTGTACCCGGAGGAGTAGGGCCAATGACAATCGCTGAATTGCTAAAAAATACTGTGAAATCGGTGAGAGATTTTACTGATAAATAAATTTAGTCTTTACGAATTACTAATTAATTACTAATATACGAATTAGGATTAGTATATTCGTATGTAATTCGTAATTAGTAAAGAAATGCAAATAGAAGTTAAAAATATTTCTACCAACCCAGTGAATATGTTGCGACGGGCTGGATATGCCTATCAAAGACAAGAAGGAGAAGAAATGAGTTTCGTTAGACCGTTTTCGGCTTCAGGCTATCCAAGATTTCATATGTATGTTAAGGTGAATGGAGCTGACATGATGGTTAACATTCATTTGGACATGAAAAAAGAAACTTATGGTGACGATACTCGTCATCATGGTGAATATGAAAACGAAGGAGCGCTGGCAGATGAAGTGAGGAGACTCAAGGCGATTTTAGGGTAAAATAGGCTTTGGGCATGTGGCGGAATTGGTATACGCGTATGCTTCAGGAGCATATGAGAGAAATCTCTTGAGAGTTCGAGTCTCTCCACGCCCACATCGAAAAATAGAATATGCCCAGATGGCGGAATTGGTATACGCGCCAGTCTTAGGAACTGGTTCTCGCAAGGGATTGGAGGTTCGAGTCCTCTTCTGGGCACATGAAAAAAATAATTATTACAAAAAATAATTCAGGTGAACGAACGGACAGATTCCTAGTGAGGGAATTTTTTTCTTATACGCGCGGAGAAATTATCAGAAATATAAAAAGTGGAAATGTTTTGGTAAATGGAAAGGAAATAAAACCGAGCCATACATTGAAAGAAGGGGATGTGGTTGAAATCATGAAACATGAAACATGCAACATGAAACAAAAAGGAATAATACCAAATCCTGAAATAAAGCTAGAAATAATTTATCAGGATGAAAATATAATTGCTATAAATAAACCGGCTGGACTCCAAGTTCACCCTAGTACAAAAAAAGAACAAGATACTTTGGTAAATGGACTTATATATAAATTTCTAGAAATCGGAACTGTCGGAGATGAACCACAAATTCGTCCCGGCATTGTGCATCGGTTGGACAAAGATACTAGTGGGATAATGCTTATTGCAAGAAATCAAAAAACATTTGAAGAATTGAAAGAGAAATTCAAAAATCATGAAATTCAAAAAACATATTGGGCACTGACACATGGAAAACTAGAAAACAAAAAAGGGATAATTGACAAACCGTTAGCGCGAGCGAGAAATTATAAAAAACAAACTATCGCCAACGCGAAAACACAAACGACGATTAGATCAGCTATCACAGAATATGAGGTTTTGGAAGAAATGGAAAAGTATTCATTGGTAGAGCTAAAACCAAAAACTGGTCGAACACATCAACTCAGAATTCATATGTCTTCACTTGGTCATCCAATTGTAGGAGATGAAAAATATTGTTTAAAAAATATTAAATCAAATAGAGATATTAAGCGTCCCGCCTGCAACGCTTTGCCAGTCCGCATCGCTACGCGAAGCGTTGCTGGCGGGCGTAGCAATGCGGGCAGGCATTTGCTTCACGCTAAAAAAATTAATTTTAGCTTAAATGGCAAAAATTTCGAGTTTGAGGCTAGCTTGCCAGATGATTTTTCGAAATTTATGACAGAAGCCAAAATTATTTGACTAAATATTGATTTAAGGCTAATATAAGAAAGCTAAAATAGTTCTAAAATTAGCCTAAATTCTCAATATATTGGGATAATTTTTTATTTAAGATATAATTTGTTATAATAAAACTATGGAAAAGAAAGTAATCGCGTTTAACAAGAATTTGAGAGGTGAAAACAAGATGGATTTTAAGGCAGGTGATGTGGTAAAAATTCACTTGAGAATCAAAGAAGGTGAAAAGCAAAGACTGCAAATGTTTGAAGGTTTAGTTTTGGGAGTGAAAGGCAGACAAAGTTCTTCCCCGACTATTACTGTGCGAAAAGTATCCCATGGTGTCGGAGTAGAAATGATTTTACCCCTTCTTTCTAAAAATGTTGAAAAAATAGAATTGATCAAAAAAGCCAAAGTAAGACGAGCAAAACTATACTATATTAGAGATTTGACCCCAAAACAAAGCCGAATGAAATACAAGGTTTTAAAGGAAGCTATTGGAGAAAAAGTTGAAGAAGTGATTGAGGAAAAGCCAACTGAAGAAGTTGTGGAAAAAGCGGAAGAAAAAGAAGTAGAAAAAAAATAGTCTAGGCCTTCGTGGTGGAATTGGTATACACACATGCTTGAGGTGCATGGGTCGCAAGGCCATGCGGGTCCGAGTCCCGCCGAAGGCACGAAGGATTGTTTTTGAAAAAAAATGACGGGCAATTAGCTCAATGGCTAGAGCACCTCGTTTACACCGAGGGGGTTATAGGTTCGAGTCCTATATTGCCCACATTTAAAAAATAGGTCTACCTGCCAAACTTTCTTATTTTATTATACTTTTCCCCAACTAAGAATACTGATTATCAAACTGAAACAGTTGAGGATATATAATAAGATAGAAAAGTTAGGCAGGCCGAGTTAGCTCAGTGGTAGAGCAGAGGACTGGTTTTCGGTCCGCCCTGGAGTAATCCAGGGATGAGAATTGGATGAATTCGAGGAAGCCTAAAACTAATTTTATTAGAAATGGTAATCTCGAGCTAAGCTTCAAAGGGCGTAAGGTTTTGAAGAAAGTGTAGAGACTAGCAAGTGAGTCCCAACAATAATCTTGCATTAGCGTCCGATATCCTATTTTGCTAAGTGGCAAAAGGATAATGAAATAGTCCGATCCTTGAGGAAACTCAAGAAAAATTTTTGGAAAATCCTTGTGTCCCCGGTTCAATCCCGGGACTCGGCACCACTATGCAATAAATTGAACCTGTGATATAATTATCTATATGTCATGGGTTCAATTTTTATGAGAAAAGATAAGGAAAAAACAATAAAACTAAGGCAAGCAGGTTTTAGCTATAATGAAATTAGCAAAAAATTAGGAATTCCTAAAAGTACTTTGAGTTTTTGGTTGTCAGATTTAGAAATATCAAAGGAAGCGAAAAGCAGAATAGCATCAAGAGTTTATGCTGGTAGTATCACTGGACTTATAAAAAGAAATAAAAATCAAACAATTTTAGCCAAAGAAAGAGCGGATAAGATTCGCAGTGCAGCGAAATTAGAAATGAAAGGTTTGATGAGAAATAGATTATTCCTAGCGGGAATTTCTCTTTATTGGGCAGAAGGATATAAAAAAGGTGCATGTGGGAGTAAATGGAAAGCAGTTGATTTTGCCAATTCCGATCCAATAATGATTGAGATAATGATGAAATTTTTTAGAAATATTTGCAAAGTAGAAAATAATAAGATAAAAATGCAAATTATTGCTCATGAGAATGTTGATATTGATAAGGCAGTTCAGTTTTGGTCAAAAATAACAAAAATTCCAAAGAGCCAATTTATAAAAACTTATTGCTCAGCAAATACATCAAGCAAAAACAAAAGAAAGCGAAATGATTTGACTCATGGTACAGTTCATATTAGGATAAATAATGTGGAATTATTCTTCAGAATAATTGGTTGGATTGATGGATTAAAATTAAATATATAAAATTTGCGGGTATCGTATAGTGGCTATTACACTAGGTTGCCAATCTAGCGATACGGGTTCGATTCCCGTTACCCGCTCAAAATTCAGAAAAAGGCTCTAGTAAGCCTTTTTTTGGTGTGTTAATAAGATATACTTGACAAAAATGTAAATATAGTATAGCATTGTTAGTAAATGTTAAGTTAATTTATGAATAAGAATAATTTGGAAAATCTACTTTCAATTTCTGAAGCCTGCAAACTGTTAAATTGCCATCCAAACTCTCTTCGCTTATGGGAGAAAAAGGGACTTATTAAGTCTATCCGTTTTGGTATTAGGCGGGACAGAAAATATTCCAAGGAAATGTTGCTTAAATTGATCAATAAGGAAGAAAACCTCGAGACTCTTATTTTACCGAGTAATTATGATATGAGCAGAATTGATATGACAGGTACTTTTTATGAAAAATTAAATCCAAAAAATGTTAGGGAAAATTCTAATAAATTTGCCAAGGAAATAATAAGAGAATTCAATTTTGATAAATTTATAAAAAAGTTTAATGCTCAGATTAGTTATTTTTCTGAAAAAGATTTTAGCAATTGCAAAACAGTGAGCGAAAAAGTTCTTAGAGTTATAACATCGCAAAAATATAGAAATGGATCATTTGAAACAATTAATCTAGAAAAATACAGTGGGCATTTTTTAGAAAAAATTGAATATTGGATTGAAAGAGATAAACCGATTCATTTTATGCTTCCCGCAATGCCTTTTAAGGTTGCAAATCCATTAAAATCTTCTAGGCGAGATGCTGACTTAGCAGAAGTTGGCTCCTTTTGCAAATTTAATGAAATAAATTTACAAATAAAAAAATTCTATAAACCAGGAGTGACATTTACAATTTTTCATGATGGGCATTTATACTACAGGCATTTTCTGCATACTAAAGAAGATGCTAATAGATATTTTGAGTCGCTCAAAAGATTTGTTGAAAAACTAGGCTTATCTCAAGTTATTCATCTAAGAAACGCTTTTGATGAATTGGGAAATATCAAAAATTTCAAAAAAATATACGAAGAAGCGCGAGCAGAAATGACTAATTTGTGGAAAAGTGAAAAATATAACAACAAAAAAATTCAAAAAATTGTTCAATCGGCTAGACAAAATGTAAATCTCTCTGATATTTCTCTTGAAGTACTTTACAGAATTAACTTTTTAGAAGAGTGGGATTTGACTGCGGATGAGAAAAAAATAAAAAAGGAGATTGATGAAAGATCAGAAAAATGCGCTTTTGAATATATGGTTGTTCAGCATGCTTTAGAAAAAGCTGATTTTTTCAATGTTATTGTTCCAAATGGCATAAGATTAACTGTGCATCCAAAAGAGGGGCAAATCGGAATATTTTTAGTTAAGAAGAAAACACATCTTTTGCCTTGGATGGGCGCGGGAGTATTGAAAAATAATGGCGAAGTATCTGTTCATTACGAAAGTGAACTTTTGAGTAGTAGTAAATATCACCCAGTTTTTTTGAAAGGTGAAAAGCATCCATTTTATTATAAAGAAGCAGAGACGGTTTATAAAGGACTGGAAGAATTCAGAAATCTATTTGATAATATTATAAATAATTTAAAGAAAAAAGATTTTTATTGGGCGTTTTCTTTTAATTCGGAATATTTTGATATTGAAATTCGTAATTTATTATTAGATATTCATAAAAAATTGGCTGAAAAATCAATTGAGGATAAGACAATATGTAAAAAAGAATCAGTTTTATTATTAGAGCGAGCTTATAAAAATAATCAAAACATTCAAATAAAATCTACAGATAAAGAAATTCCTAGTGGTGTTATTATTTTAGAAGACAGGATTATTAATTTATTATGGGGGAAAGTGCCATCAGCATTTGAAATCAAAACTCCCGAAGTGGCGGAAAGTTATAAAAAATATTTTAAACAATTATGGAACGAGAATTAAAAACAAGCGACAGCTATAAGGAATATTATGAGATTTATGATCAGGTTGTGCTAAAAATGCTTCCTTTTTATATGGAAATGCATAAAAATATGGCAGATTTGATTGCAGAAGATAAAAACAAAAAAGTCGGCATATTAGAATTGGGCTTTGGAACAGGCACGCTAACATATAGAATTTTAAAAGAATTTTCTGGCGCGGAAGTTTTGGGCGTGGATAATCATGATGAAAATATGGCTAAAACAGGGGAAAAATTAAAAGCCTTTTCTAATTTTAAATGTATTAAATCTGATTTTAAAAATTTTGAAACGGATAAATTATTCGATATAGTTATTTCAGCTCTTTCTATTCATCATCTTTCCGGGCAGGAAAAACAAGACTTTTTTAAAACTATATTTAGCAAATTAAAACCAGGAGGGAAATTTATAATTGGAGATATAGTTGAATCCCCCGATGAAGAAGAATGGCATGAATATCTCGTAGATACTATGGGAGAGGAAGGAGAATATCGCTGGCAAACACACAAAAACAATAAAGAGGATAAGCCTTCCACGCTTGAAGATCAATTATTGTGGCTCAAGCAGGCTGGCTTCGATAAGGTTGAAGTAGTTAATAAATGGTTTAATTTTTATGTATTTTATGGAGAAAAATAATCAAAAAATTAATACATATACTGGTAAGGAGCAGTTTTTTAAATATTATGAAAAACTTGCTAGCGAATTAAAGGCAAAGGATTTTTACTACGCCTTTGCTTTTCAAAATGAATATCAAAGCAAGGATATAAAGAAATATCTAAAAGAGTTTCATTTGAAATTAGCAAAGAATAATATAGATGATAGGGCAATCTTCAATAAAGAAATAGAATCAATAGCTGAAAAGACTTATGCTGATAATAAAAATATTCAAACAAAGTTTAAAGATTTTCATATCCCCGTTGGTTTAGTTATAACAAAAGACAGGGTTTTGCAATTAGGAT
>Ga0209575_10000534_pt1 | contig 22762 bp, 16 predicted proteins | sample Medcelwee11metaG_FD_187172 | JGI IMG/M metagenome (GOLD analysis project Ga0209575, IMG submission 187172) | Freshwater pond sediment microbial communities from the University of Edinburgh, under environmental carbon perturbations - Medium... | ecosystem: Environmental > Aquatic > Freshwater >...
TGAAGCGTTTTGTTACCGGCGCAATGTCTTACGGGTCAATCAGCAGGGAGGCTCATGAGACTTTAGCAATTGCTATGAACCGGATAGGAGGACGAAGCAATACCGGTGAAGGCGGAGAGGATCCCGGAAGGTTTTTCCCCCGGGAAGACGGTACAAGCACAAGAAGTGCAATAAAACAGGTAGCAAGTGGCCGTTTTGGAGTTACTACCGAGTACCTGGTAAATGCCGACGAGATTCAGATTAAAGTTGCCCAGGGAGCTAAGCCAGGTGAGGGAGGTCAGCTTCCAGGACACAAAGTGGACAAAATAATCGCCAAAACACGATATTCAATTCCAGGGATTACTCTTATCTCACCTCCTCCACACCATGACATCTATTCAATCGAAGATCTTTCGCAGCTTATTTTCGACCTTAAAAATGTTAACCCCAAAGCAAGGATAAGTGTTAAGCTGGTTTCTGAAAGCGGCGTGGGAACTATAGCTGCCGGAGTAACAAAAGCTGGTGCAGACCTCATTACAATAAGTGGATATGAAGGAGGTACAGGTGCAAGTCCGTCATCTTCAATCAAACATGCAGGACTGCCCCTCGAGCTTGGACTGGCAGAAACACAACAGACCCTGGTAATGAATAACCTGCGACGCAAAGTGATGCTCCAGGCAGATGGTCAGCTAAAAACCGGCTGGGATATTGTTATGACCGCATTGATGGGTGCCGAGGAATTTGGCTTCTCCACCAGCTCCTTAATTGTCTTAGGTTGTGTAATGATGCGCAAATGCCACCTTAATACCTGTCCGGTTGGAGTGGCAACCCAGAATCCGGAACTCAGGAAAAGATTCCACGGAAAAGCAGATTACCTGGTAAATTTCTTCCGATTCCTTGCTGAAGATGTCAGGGAGCATCTTGCATTCCTTGGATTCAGAAGTCTTGATGAGATAATCGGACGATTCGACCTGCTTGAACGTAATCAGGAAGTTGATCACTGGAAAATTAAGAATATTGATCTTTCAGGTTTTCTGACACTTCCTGCTGAATCAAAAAACAATGCAATGCATTGCATTGAAAAACAAGAAAATAAGATTGGAAATATCCTTGACCTTGAGCTTATCAGGAAAGCTGAAAAAGCTCTTTCAGATAAAGTACCTGTTGAGATTACATCTTCAATAAGAAATACTGACAGAACAACGGGAGCAATGCTTTCAGGCAGGATTGCAATTATTCATGGATCAGCAGGCCTTCCCGATGGAACAATAAAATGCAGGTTCACCGGATCAGCAGGACAAAGCTTTGGGGCATTTTTATCACCGGGTGTAGAACTCTTCCTTGAAGGTGATTCAAACGACTACCTGGGAAAAGGACTTTCCGGTGGACGAATAATTGTTGTTCCACCTTCCGGTTCAGTTTTTGAAGCAGATAAGAACATCATTATCGGGAATACAGTTTTATATGGTGCCACCCGTGGTGAAATATATATTTCAGGAATTGCCGGCGAAAGATTTGGTGTTCGTAACAGCGGTGCTGATGCTGTTGTTGAAGGAGTTGGAAATCATTGCTGCGAATACATGACAGGGGGACGTGTTGTGGTACTTGGAAAAACCGGGAGTAACTTTGCTGCCGGAATGAGTGGTGGTATTGCATACGTTTTTAATGAATTCGGGAATTTTGACTATTACTGTAATATGGGAATGGTCGAATTATCGCTCGTGGAAGATTTAGGCGATCTGACAGAACTTTCTGATCTTATCTCCCGGCATTTCAGGTTTACACAGAGTAAAAAGGCAAAGATGATAATCGATAATCCCGATAAATATTTAAATATGTTTATAAAAGTCGTTCCCTATGACTATAAAAAAGTACTCCAGGAACAGAAACTGGAAGAGCTTAAAAGGAAGATTGCGGATGTCGAAATGGATGTTGAATTTGGAGCAGGTAATTAATTTAAACTAAAATATTGTTAAGCTGAGAATTATGGCTGACATAACAGGATTTTTAAAAATAAAGAGGAAAGAAGCCGGTAACAGACCGCTTCACGAAAGAATATGCGATTTCAGTGAGGTCGAACAGGTTCTGAACAGTGAAGACAGAATGCTTCAGGCATCAAGGTGTATGGATTGCGGGATCCCATTCTGCCACTGGAGCTGCCCTGTAGATAATCTAATTCCCGAATGGAATGATCTGTTGTATAAAGGTGACTGGAGAGGTGCCTACGTGAGACTTAACGCTACAAATAATTTTCCGGAATTTACCGGAAGAATATGCCCGGCAAGCTGCGAACATGCATGCGTATTGAATATCAATCAGGAACCTGTTACTATTCGTGAAAATGAAGTTGCTATAGTTGAAAAGGCTTTTGCAGAGGGCTATATCAAACCATGTCCGCCTAAGAAACGAACAGATAAAAAAGTAGCTGTAATAGGCAGCGGTCCGGCAGGAATGGCTGCAGCTGACCTGCTGAACAAGGCCGGACATAATGTTACTTTATTTGAAAAAGATGAGAAAGCCGGTGGCTTGCTTAGATTTGGCATTCCCGATTTTAAACTGAGCAAAGCAACCATCGACAGGAGACTTGATCTTATGGTTAAAGAAGGACTCACAATAAATACAGGCGTTGATATTGGAAAAGATATTTCCACCAGAGAGCTGACAGATAAATACGACGCTATATGTATTGCAATCGGATCAGGTCATCCGCGCGGTTTACAGGTTGAAGGAAGCGAATTTGAAGGAATACACTTCGCGATGGATTTCCTTGCTGGTCAGAACAGAGTAAATGCAGGACTAATATCTGCTGCCGATAATCCAATAAATGCTGAGGGCAAAAAAGTTCTTGTAATAGGTGGCGGCGATACCGGATCAGACTGTGTAGGGACTTCTATCCGGCAAAAAGCATTAAGTGTCACACAGATTGAAATACTCCCTAAACCTCATCTGGTGAGGAATACAGATAATCCATGGCCATATTTTGCTAAAGTACTGAAGACGTCCACATCACACGAAGAAGGATGTGAAAGACTCTGGAACATTTCGACCTTGAGATTCGTAGGAGACGGTAAAATTACAAGGGGTGCTGAAGTGGAAGAGGTATCATGGGAATATATTGATGGTAAATATGTAATGAAACCTGTGCCGGGGACACGAAGAATAATAGAGACCGACCTGGTACTTTTTGCCCTTGGATTTGTTCATCCCATACTGGAGGGATTGATTATGGAATCAGGAATAGAACTTGATAACAGGAAGAATATCAGGGTATCCAACTCAATGTCCACAAATATTCCAAAAATATTTGCTGCCGGAGATTCTGTAAGCGGAGCGAGTCTAGTTGTTAATGCAATAGCTTCAGGAAGAAGAGCTGCAAAAGAGATTGACAGGTATCTGCGGAATACCTGATTTTCTCTGTTAATTAAAGTAAATTAGCATGAGGCGGGTTCCATTCGGCCTGTTTGTTTAATCGAACTGGCAAAAGGACATCTATCCAGCCTCTGGCAGGTAATTTGGCCATTTCTCACCTCCGGTATTCTCATTGAAGATAATAATCTGAGTTTTGACGATTGAAACTGTTGTTTCGTATATCGGTTTTGCTAAAAAGTAAGACCGCAAATATCTTTGACAGGTAAAATTAAACTCATTAAATATGAAAACAAAATTAGCAACCCGTCTTCACCTGGCTATATGGATAATAGCCTGTATCCTAACATTACAACCATTGGCCTCAGGGCTTCCGGTTGAAGAATTCATAACAACTGTAATAGCCACACTTTTCTGGATAGCAATCTATTACCTCTTTTTTCTTTATATCTCCCCCACCCTTCTTTTACAGAAAAAGCTGCTATCATTTTTTGGACTTTCTCTTATTATTCTTCTTATTTTACCGTTTATCGGATATTCATTACTATTTCTCTCAAAAGCACTCTTTAAAGGTGATTTCGCTGAATTTTATAAAGGGTACTCTATTCCCATGCACCTGAGCGGATTCAAAGCTCTTGCACTGGCCGGAGTATATGGTTCATTCTTCAGGCTCATTGTGGAGTATTTTAAGAAATCGTAATTAATTTGTGGTATTTTTGAAAAGGAAATGAGATTATGAGCAGGAAGAGAATAATATTGATTCATTTATTCATCTGGTTATTTGCAATTTTTGCCAATCTGCCATTTTCCAACTTCGGGAAAAACGTTCCGGTACAACAGGTAATTGCAAATATAATTGCCTTTTTGTACCTGATGGTGACATTTTATTTTTTCTATCTCTTCATGGTTCCTGCAATACTGGAAAAGAAGAAACTTTCCAAGTTCTTTCTGATTTCATTCTTCTTGGTGCTCTTTATGCCATTTATTGGATATACTCTTCTCTTCCTGAACAGAGCAATCTTTGATAATTCATTTCATGATTTCTTCAGAGGCTACTCTTTTAAAATGCACATGAGCGGATATTTTCCTGTCCTGATGGCGGCACTTTTTGGCTCTTTCTTCAGGGTGATCATCAACTGGTTCACTACTATGAATCAAAAAGCAGAACTTGACAAGCAGAATCTTGCCATAGAACTTGACCTGCTGAAAAACAAGATGAATCCTCATTTCCTTTTCAATACACTTAACAATATCGATTCTTTAATACAGTCTGATCAGGCAGCAGCATCTACTGCTCTGATCAGACTCTCTGACATAATGCGCTATATGACTTATGAAACTTCTGTGGAGCAGATTGAACTTGGCTCAGAAGTAGTTTATATTCAGGATCTTATTGAACTACACCGGTTAAGAATAAAAAATCCTGATGAGATCCGGTTTGATGTCAGAGGCGATCTTAAAACAAAAATTGCACCTGCCCTCTTCGCACCACTCATCGAGAATAGTTTCAAATTCGCCAGTTTCAGAAACAAAAAGCCCGCAATAAGCTTAAGCCTTTCATCAGAAAACGGGATTATAACTTTTGATATGTTCAATTATTTTGAGGGAGAACAAAAGACCGATAATTTAGGTCATTCAGGTACTGGGATCAGCAACCTCCGGAAGCGGCTTGAACTTATCTATCCTGGAAAACATCAGTTGCTTATCACCTCAAAAGATTCAATATTTAGTGTAAAACTAACACTTGATACTCATGATTATCAGCTGCATAGCAATTGATGATGAACCCCTGGCACTAAAAAAGCTTGAAGGCTTTATAAGCAAGATCCCGGAATTAAGGCTTCAAAGGACTTTTGATAATTCAATTGAGGCAATGGGCTGGCTTCAGGGAAATAATACAGATCTGATCTTTCTTGATATACGGATGGATATGCTAACAGGTATCCAGTTTTTAGAATCAACCCGGACACAAGCCAGGGTAATTATTACATCGGCATTCGATAGTTATGCATTAAAAGGATTCGAACTAAGTGTTACAGATTACCTCCTTAAGCCATTTTCATTTCAGCGATTTGCACAGGCTGTCAGCAAGGTTATATCATTTTATGCCGAACAGCAGAAATCAGTATCAGAATCATCTGAAAAGGGCAGATTTATTTTTATCAAAACTGAATATCGGTTTGAAAGGATCGATTTTGATGAAATACTCTATATTGAAGGCATGAAAGATTACCTCCGGATAATCTGTACAAACCGTAAGATTATGACGTTGCAAAGCTTTGCAAAGATTGAAGAGGTTCTGCCTCCAAAAGAATTTTGCAGGGTACATAAGTCATACCTTGTAGCTATAAATAAAATAAAATCAGTCGAAAGGGGTATAATAATTATTGCTGACCAGCGAATTCCGGTCAGCAATACTTATAAAGATAATTTCTACTCTTTAATTAAACTTTAATTGTTGTCTGCCAGACCTCTCATATCCCTGACAGTTGAGATCAATCTTATCATTTCAGACCTGTAACCATCTTCATCTTCCCCTCTTGATGATTTTGCAAGTTTTGCAGCACCATCAAGCGTTGAATTTCCTTTAAATTCTGATTCCCGGAGAATCATTCCAAATTCGGCAACAGCAGCTGCAAATCTCAGGTTTTCAGATGCGCCTTCAATTTCATCAGCATATGCTCTGACCGGTTTCTCTAAAAGCATGCTTGTGTGGCCATCCGGCTTTTTGTAGCGAACTTTGATTGTAAGTAGTTCATCAGAATAATTTTCTTCCTGTATCTTTCTGGAAGATTGGTACTTCAGAGGATCAACCGATGGATTTCTTTCACCTGAACCTGCCGGAACAACTTCATAGAGTGCTGTTACCATGTGCCCTGATCCCATTTCACCTGCGTCTTTTGTATCATCATTGAAATCCTCATCGTTAAGGAGCCTGTTTTCATAGCCGATAAGCCTGTAGGAGTCAACCATGGAAGGATTGAATTCGAGTTGAAATTTCACATCCTTTGCAATAGTAAAGAGCGTTCCTCCAAACTCACGTACAAGCACTCTGCGCGCCTCCTGGAGATTATCAATATAGGAGTAGTTACCATTGCCCTTGTCAGCTATGATCTCCATTTTATCATCTTTTACATTACCCATTCCAAAACCTAAAACTGTAATGAATACGCCAAGTTCACGCTTTTCTTCAACCAGTCTCTCCATACCGCCGTTACTTGATTCCCCTACATTGAAATCGCCATCAGTGGCTAATATGATCCGGTTATTCCCTCCTTTTACAAAATTCTTTTCAGCCTCCCGGTAAGCAAGTTTTAAACCTGCTCCACCAGCAGTTGAGCCACCTGCCTCCAGGTTATCGATCGCACCCATAATTGCTTCTTTCCTGTTCCCCGGAGTTGATTCCAGTACAAGGCCTGCAGCACCGGCATAGACAACAATAGCTACGTGGTCCTGTGGTCGCAGTTCGTTGACCAGGAGCCCAAAAGCTGATTTAAGAAGTGGAAGTTTATTCGGAGAATTCATCGATCCTGATACGTCAATCAGGAATACAAGATTCGACGGTGGAAGCGAAGATTTGTCAATGCTTTTTCCTCTAAGACCAACCTGAAGAAGCTGGTGGTTTCTGTTCCAGGGACAAATAGCAAGTTCAGTATAAACCGAGAATGGATGCTCACCACGGGGTTCTGGATAATCGAATTTGAAATAGTTGATCATCTCCTCAATCCTCACAGCATCAGCAGGTGGTAAAGATCCTGAATTAATAAATCTGCGTATATTGGAATAAGAAGCATTGTCAACATCGATTGAAAAAGTCGACAACGGATTGTTTTTCACATTCTTATATCCATTCTCGTTAACCGATGCATAACCTTCGGTATTGAAATTATTATTATACCTCTGGAAGGTTGACCTCGATTCATAAGCTACCCCGGCTGTCATCGGAGCAGACATTGAAGCTTTGTCCCTTTTGGCACCATATCCTATGACAATCATTTCGTCCATTGTCACAATTTCCACCTTCATAGTTACATTTATTGTATTCTTATCGCCGATTTTCTGTTCTATGGGTGAATAACCGGTCAATGAGAATACAAGTACTTTGTCCTGGTCAGTTACAGTAATGTGGTAATTACCTTTAAGATCAGTAATGGTTCCTGTCGGTGCACCTTTAACTGAGACATTGACTCCTGCAAGCGGGTTTCCCTGGTCGTCAGTAACTCTGCCAGTTATTGTCCTCGATTCGGTAAAAGCGATCATCGCGGAGGCAATGATCAGTATTACAAAAATTTTAAAACTGTTTTTCATGATTTCTGAAATTTTAGTTAAACTTTTTATATAGGATGCAGGGATTTCCGGAATTCCATAAAACAGACAATAATTTTCTTATTTAAATTATCTTTAAGGATGATTTTTAAGTTCCCGGATAAGATATCGAATGACAAAACCGATGAAGAGCTTATAAGTATATTCAGTACTTCTGTCGATCTTGAAATTCTCGGTATATTATATTCAAGATATATGCACCTTGTTTACGGAGTGTGCCTCAAATACCTGAAAAACAGAGATGAAGCCATGGATACAGTTATGCAGGTATTTGAAAAGCTGATAACTGAGATGCCGAAACAAAAAATTGAGAATTTCCGAGGCTGGCTTCATGTTGTTACAAGAAACCACTGTCTCATGCATATCCGATCAAAGAAATCACGTGATGAAAAACTCAATGAATGGGTAACAGATCCCGGAAATTTTATGGAATCAGGGTACGATCTGCATCCTATTGACAAAGATGAACCGGATATGGAAAAAGCACTTGCAGATTGTATTGAGAAACTGAAAGAAGAGCAGAAGGAATGTATAAGGCAGTTTTATTATGAGAACATGTGCTATAACCAGATTGCTCAAAATCTTGGTCTCGATGAGAAAAAAGTGAAGAGTAATCTTCAGAATGGAAAAAGAAATCTGAAACTTTGTCTTGAAGAAAAAGATGAAAGAAAACGATAAAAACAGGAAAACTAGGCTCCCGGATTTTATAAAATACAAAAAGGGAGAAATGACTGATCTTCAAAGGCATGCTTTTGAAAGAGAACTTCAGATGGATCCTTTTGCTGAAGAAGCTGAGGAAGGATTTTCTGATATTTCACCAGAGGAGGCTGAAAGAGATCTTCTTAAGTTAAATAAACAAGTCAGGGCAAGAGTCACAAATAATCGGATAATCTATTACCGTATAGCCGCATCAGTAGCCGTGCTAATGATAATCTCTTCACTCTTTATTATATCCGAAAGGAACAGACTGAAAGAAAACGCGACCATAATCGCATTAAATCAAACACCTTTTGAAATACCCGAATCCAAAGCAATTGCTTTGCCCAAGGCTTCCCCACCCTCTGAAAATATTCAATTACCAGAACAAGAAGGAGAAAAGAAAAAAGCAACAAGGGATACTGAAAAAGTGTCGGCTCCTGTAACTCAAACATACAAACCGGAAGCTCCGTCAGGATTAACTGAAGGCAGAATTGCACGGACGGAAATAAGCAAAGATGATATAAATTCAGTAGCCGATTCAGTCGATCAGGAACAGGTGGAATTTCTTGCGGTGAATGATTTTCAGAACCAGGATAAACAAAATCCTGCTGCAGCAGAATTGAATGAGGTTGTAGTGATTGGTTATGGTACTTCAAAAAGATCGAAGGCAGTATCAGGAGTGGCAGTAACAGAAAATAAAGATGAAATTACAGATAATGGATACGCTCCTCCTGTTCCTGTTGATGGAAAAGAGAGTTTTGACAAATATATTGAAGATAATATCAGGAAACCTGCTTTATTACCTGAAGGAGAGAGAGCTGTCGTTGTAATATCCTTTACTGTAACAAGTTCCGGAGTAATTCAAAACATTAAAATTTTAAGAAGCCAGGGACAGGAATATTCTGATGAGGCTGTAAGACTCATTAAAGAGGGGCCGGCATGGAAGCCTTCAGAAGAGAACGGGGAGAAGATCAACGAAGAAGTGAGAATGAGGATAATCTTCAGGTAAATTAGCGCGGTGTGCAGCTTGATGCTTACAGCATGGCGAATGGCTCAGGGGTTTGTTGCCTTAATGTGCTTAACCGGAATTGCCTCCTTCAATCTGCAGAATATCTGTAAACTACATAGCTGTTTTTTTCAGGAAGCTCAAATGTTACCCTTCCCTCCTTTCCGGCTTTTATAGAAAAAGGCTTTCCTTTTCCAAGAACAGGAACACATTTTATCCTGGTACCTTCCGCTAGCCATGTTTTCATCTCAAACTTCCCGTTATCATTCATTTCCCTGAAAACTATTAAATATCCTTTCCCTTCCTGTATTGATTGAAAACCCGTCCAGGATGTACCGGAGGGTTCATCACCGATGGGGAAGATATAACCTTTATGCAGATCCTCCTGTAATGCCCTGTATTTCTTAATTACTGGTCCACAGGAGATTATGGCTTCTTCCGGTAATCCGGTGCCTTCAAACCACGCCAATGGCTGTGCTGCCATCGTAATTGCAAAAATATATTCAAAAGAATAATTGGCAGGGCCGAATGGATCGCCAGTATACTTATCAGCATTACGCCATTTATTCAGAAATTCTATCTGAAGCCTCTGAGGCGGGATATATTTTGATAACATCCACAGGTTCCGGAGAGTGGTGTACGGGTAATAATTCTGCCAGTCAGTATAACGGTTTTCAAGAAACAGATTTCCATATTCATTGAAATAATGATATCCTCCTCTCCTCCCGGCAGTAACGTCCAGATTAAAAACCACCTGTCTGTTAGTTTCAAGACTTACCTTATCCAGAAATTTTCTGAAGTTTATTTCAGCAAGCTTATCAGGAAGGCTGACACCATCAATTTTAAAAGTACGAATGCCATACTTCCTGAACAGGTTGATAAGGGTAACTGCGTCTTTCTCCCAGTTTTCGTTGCTGTTATCACGGCTTGGATTAAACCAGAGACAGACCTCAATGCCAAGCTCTTTTCCTTTTCTTACAACCGGCTCAAGTCCACCTGGAAATCTTTCCGGGTTTGGTTCCCAATAGTGTTCATTGTTCCAGATTGCATCCAGCGATCCTCCACTGAATGCAGAGTTTGAAGAACGTCCTGTCTGCCAGCCGTCATCCAGTTGAAAATGAGTAATCCCAAGCCGTGCTCCTGCCTCAAGTTCCGCCAGCGCAAAACTTTCACGAACCCGGCTGTCCTGTCCCCGGTCACCCCAAGTATTCATCAGAATCATCTCATCTCTTCCCGGTTTAAGCAATCGCAGGTTAGACTGGTATTGTCTTAATGCCGATAAACGGTCCATCTCATTGCCTGAATATACACCTGTTGCAAATCCATACCCGCGTTTCCATTCCGTATGATCCAGATCTGAACTGCTAATTCCTGCACCAATAACCCTGAATGTCCCATATTCGGTGAGAAAATCGCTTCCGGGATAATATAGCTGCACATTTGAAGAAGGCGCTTCTTTTAAAATAAAGATGCCATCGCCATTTACCTGGTCATGAGCAAAAAGCAGATTTCCTCTGTAAAACCCGGGCCTGTAAGAAAGAGCTGTAACATTTTTTACCAGGTTATTGTTTCTGTCAGTAATATCGAAAAACTCCACAGCACTTATCTTCCAATGCTTCCCTGGAAGTTCAATTTTTTCGATCACGGGAGTATTATTACCTGCTGTGCCTGCAGTCAGTTTCTCAAGATTTACCAAATCTGCCAGGTTAGTACCTGCATCTAACCATCTGGCTGAAGATTCACCCCTGAAGTATAAGTCACAGGCAATTACAGGGCACCCCGGATACAACCGGAATACACGCTTAATCTCCAGCTTCCCGAGGTTATAAACAATTTCAGCTTCAAGATGCTCAGGTGATATGTAAGTTTCAGCTACTATCTTTGACTTGAATGACCCATTCTCAGCTTTTTCTGTTTCACCCGGAAAAACCAGATCGGGCTTTTTGGCGTTCATCTGCCATAATTTCCCGCTCACTTTATCCTTAAGTGAAATTGTAATAATATTCCCGTTATTCCAATTGTAAACTCTTGAAATTTTAGAATTTTCAATTGTCAGCAAATCATTAACAAGTCTGGCAATACATTCCTTTCCTGCCTGTGTTTTTATTTTATCCACCGGATTCTGCCCGTCAACCTGACAGGTAATCATTAATGATGAAATCAAGATCAGGCACAGTGAAGAACATATCTTTCTCATTGTTTTACAACTATTTAGTTGATAAATTAAATCAAATTAGAATTTTCTAAAGTAAATAAAAAATTGATCAATAAAGAAACAAGATTCATAATCAAAGTTTCAGAATTTTATGACTTCTTAGTGTATCTTAGTAGTTTTAATAATTTATTATGGTCCAGGCTTCTGTCAAAGCTGGAATTACACTGAAAAAAATAATCATTTTAAATAACAGACTCCAGAACAATATTTTATGTTAAAGAAATTAATATGTCTTTTATTATGGATTCCGGCAACCTCTTCAATATATGAAACCGCTTGCCAGGTGCAGGATTCAGCCACTTTCCGCATTGTTACGAGATTAAGCTTTTATTCGACTGAGAGAGTTGGAGAAATGCTGCTCCATATTCCTCAGAACCACATATATAACAATTTAACTGTACTTCTGAAAATAAATAATGATAGTGCCGCTTCATGGGTTGATAAACCACGCAAAAAAATCGTCAGTATACCTTTTGCATTCGATTTACAACCCGGTAACTATGAAATTATTGCATATATATCAGTTCCTGGTAGTAATCTGAGGTATACAGCATCAACAAGCCTTACCATCCTGAAATACAAACCTAACGAAGTAAAAACTGACAGGTTAACAGGGGGACTTATTGTAAATAAAAGACAATTTTTCCCATTCGGATTCTATTGCTATTCACCTGTTTCCCCGACCCTTCCTGAAGAAGAAGTTGTTGAAGGATTTAACATGATCTCACCATATCAAAAGATACTTCCTGAGACACAAATGGAGCGAAAAGCATATATGGACAGGTGTGCTGAACTGGGCATGAAGGTCCATTTTAACCTTCTATCCGTTTCAGGAGGTGGTGGTGTCGGTTCAAAAACAGAAGGAATATCAGATGAACAGAAGAAGAAATTTCTTATTAATGAGATCAATACATTCAAAGACCATCCGGCACTTCTGGCCTGGTATATTGCTGATGAACCAACAGGGAATAAAATAACTCCGGATTCCCTCTTGCAAATCTATAACCTCATAAAAGAAATTGATCCATGGCATCCTGTATCAATAGTGTTTATGACTCCCTTTTCGTCAGCAAAAAAATATTCCGATGCACTCGACATTGTCATGGCAGATCCTTACCCCATACCAGACAGTCCTATTTCATTAGTAGGAAATGTAGCTGCCTCTCTTTCAAAAGAATTCCATGGGAAAAAACCACTCTGGATTGTTCCACAGGCATTTGGTGGTGGTGAATTATGGAAGCGCGAACCTACTCTCCAGGAAATAAGGTCGATGACTTACCAGGCAATAATCAATGGTGCCAGAGGTATTCAATATTTTGTAAGACAAGGACTTAACTTATTTCCTAAATCAACATCAACCTGGGGAGAGTGCGGAAGAATGGCGATGGAGATCGCCGAACTGACTCCATGGTTACTTTCTGACGAAGATCCGGTACCAGTATTGTCAGTATCGCAGAATATTAATGTCACCTCTGCAATTCATGACGGGAAACTGTTGATCATGGCAGTTAATAAGACCAACTCGCCTCAAAGGGCTGATTTCTCCTTTTCAGGATCATTTTCGGGGAAAGCTCATGTTATGTTTGAAAACCGTTTAATTTCGGTTAGCGGAGGAAATTTCTCCGATCATCTTTCAGCTTATGGCTCGCAAGCCTATATGATCAACCTGAGTCCAAAGAAAGAAACTATAAAACCATGGACGGATAATCTGTTTATAGATCCCGGGTTTGAAGATATTTCAAGTCCCGGCATACCAGCTGCATGCTATGCCCGTAACGGGGGCGACCGCGGTGCTACATATTTCCTTGATTCACGCGAACATTTCGAAGGCAATCATTCAATCAGGTTTATAACTCCAAAAGATAATGGTTCAATTAAGCTTCGCTTCTTTCCCATAATTGCCAGGAACGGAGCGACATATCTTATATCTGTGAGGGCCAAAGCTGATGTGGAACAGGGTCTTTATGCATCCACCAGGAATAAACCCCAGGAATTTGAAGTTTCGCTTGGAGGATTTGGCGTAAAAAGATTTATCCTTGGAAACGAATGGCAGGAATTTGTAACATTTGTTACAATTCCATATTACAACGATCAGCCTTCACGGACAAATATCATAATTCAGATGCCATCACCAGGAACTGCCTGGTTTGATATGCTACAGATTGTGGAATGTGCTGATATTATGCGTAGTATAAATCCAGAATTAAAAATGGAATAAAATGATAAAAGGCTTTCTTTCGATCTTTACAATTGCATTACTGGCAATTTCAGGATGCACAGAAAATAATATTAATACCAATTACAAAGGAAACACTGAGCCTTTAAAACAGAATTCATATATCAAACTGCCACTTGGGTCGGTCAAACCTGATGGCTGGCTTAAAGATCAGCTAAAAGCCCAGGCAGCAGGTCTTACGGGAAATATCGATGATTTCTGGCCAGACCTGCTCAATTCGGCATGGCGTGGCTGCACTGGCGATGCTTGGGAAAGAGGGCCCTATTTCCTTGATGGGCTTGTTCCACTTGCTTACCTGCTTGACGATGAAAAACTTAAAGATAAAGTAAAAGCATGGATAGAGCCGATACTTGCAAGCAGCAGTGATTCAGGATGGTATGGTCCTGTAAAAAACAAAGACCGCTGGCCCCTGGCTGTCGCCAATAAAGTGCTGATGCAGTACTATGAAGCAACTTCAGATCAGCGTGCACTTGATGTCCTGAAAAAATATTTCCGATATATCCTTGATACACCACCCGATTGGCCTGACAAAGACTGGAGAGGAGTCAGAGCAATGGAAAACGCTGTTACAGGTTACTGGCTTTATCGTCAGACTGGAGAAAAATGGATACTTGAGTCAATCAGATCTATTCAGGAAAATAGCTCTGACTGGACATCATACTATGAAAAGTTCCCATGGGATTCAGTTGCAGTCGCTGATCATAAGATCCCGCTACAATGGAAGGAGGACGGGCTTACTGCACATGTGGTTAATAATGCAATGGCAATCAAATATCCGGGACTCTGGTATCAACAATCAAAGGATGGCAGGTATAAGAAAGCCGTTTTTGCCGGTATTGAAAAATATGATAGTTATCATGGACAGGCCGGAGGCAGATTTTCAGGAGATGAACATCTTTCAGGAAATACTCCGGACAGAGGGACGGAATTATGCTCAGTTGTTGAATATATGTATTCGCTTGAAGAACTTTATGCAATTTTCGGCGACAACAGCATTGCAGACAGGTTGGAATTACTGACATTCAATTCATTACCAGGGACAATAACACCTGATATGTGGGCCCACCAGTACGATCAGCAATCTAACCAGGTGCTGGTGACAGGTGCAAAGAGAGCATGGTCATCAAACGGCGATTATTCCAATATTTATGGATTAATGCCAAACTTTGCATGCTGCCTCGCTAATATGCACCAGGGATGGCCCAAGTTTTCTGAAAACCTTTGGATGGCAACAAATGATAACGGACTAGTTGCTGTTGCTTATAGTCCCTCTATTGTGAAAGCAAAGGTTGGAAAAGGGAAAGAGATCACCATCAGAGAAGTAACCGAATACCCGTTCAAAGGCGGAATAAAATTAATAATTGGAACTGCTGATGCAGTTAAATTCCCTTTGTATCTGAGGGTGCCGGAGTGGGCAGACCAAATAGTTTTCAGCTTCAGGGGAAAAACTGTAACAGGGAGAGCTGGTGAAACTGTCAGGCTTACACAGCGCTGGGTTGATGGCGATGAAATTACGTTTTCTGTTCCGATGAAAATTAGACTTGAAGAAAGATTCAATAATTCAGTTTCAATGCTAAGGGGGCCTTTATATCTATCGCTGAGGATTAAAAAAGAATATAGAAGTGTAAAGATCAACTACGACAATTTTGGTTATAAGGGGAGTATCGATTGGGAAATCTATCCACTAAGTCCATGGAACTATGGGCTGATGGCAGACAAAAACAATCCAGGGAGAGGAATTGAAGTTACTGAAAATCCGGTAACTATCTTCCCTTTTGCAGATAAGGGTGACATGGTCTGGAATGCTGATTCAGGGAAATATATTGTATGGAAAAAAGATGCTGCTGTTGTAGTAACAGCCAGAGGCATGAAGATCCCGGAATGGACATTAAAAAATAATTCAGCTGATCTTCCTCCATTGAGTCCCGTTAAACCTGAAGGCGTAACGGAAGTTATCGAGCTTGTGCCCTATGGAAGTGCAAAACTCAGGATCACAGAGTTTCCTGTAATTGATCTGACACAGGTACAGGATGTAATCAGATAAAGTATAATCAGTACACTATTACTTCTTAATAAACATCCATGAATCAATCTCTATCGTATCCTGGAATTGTTTCAGGCGTTCAACAGCAGTTCTGAAACTTTCATGGGATTCCGCACAAACAAGTTCAAATCTGCTTCCCTGCACCTTTATAATCCGGGAATTATAACCCCGCTGTTTATATACTTCATTTAATCCTGAAGCATACTCAGGAGTAATAAATGCACCCACTATGATATTGTACCTGTTTTTCAGTTCCCACGCATTTTTTTCTTCAGCAACCCTAACTGCATCGAGTCTGGCATTCTCAATAGCAAGTAATTGCTGCTGCACTTTCATTATAGAATCAGCGACACGTGTACTATCCTGTCTGGCCTGCCATACGGCCATTGTATCAGCTTTTCTGCCAAAAAGCTTTTTACCTTTGAAATATTTACAGGAAGTTACAGTTAACAGCATAAATATCAGGATAAATGGGGTCAGATGTCTCATAATCAAAGAATTAAATTTATAAATAAAATGCTTTTAAATAGTTTATCAGGTTAATAATCAAAGATACAAAATATTGATTATCAAACCAAATGAATATGAACAGATAGTATAAGGTATATTTTAAGGATTTCGTATATTAGTCACTTAAATTATTAAACAAAAGAAAAACCAAATGAAATCAATAATCCAATTTTTTGAAGAAAGTGTCGAAAAGTTCAGCAATAATGTTTATTTATGGGAGAAACCTGCTGAAAAATATGAAGGAACTACATACGGCGATACTAAAAAACAGGTTTATGAGTTTGCTGCAGGATTAATGTGCCTGGGGATAAAGAAGGGAGACAGATTAAGCCTGATTTCTGAAGGGCGGAACAGTTGGGTTATCGGAGAGCTTGGAATATTATATACCGGAGCGGTAAATGTACCTCTTTCAACAAAACTTAATCCCGATGAAATTAAATTCAGGCTGAATCACTCTGAATCGAGGATGATCTTAACTTCATCAATTCAGTCTCATAAACTTAAAGAAGTGATCGCCGAATGTGATAAACTTGAAAAAATAATTCACTTTGATACGCAGGAAGAGTATGCTCCTAATGAAATCCATTTTAACGAAGTCAGAAAGATCGGAAGGGAGTGGCTTGAGACACCCGGGAATATGCATAAATTCGAAGAGAATTCGAAAAATATAGCTCCTTCAGATTTTGCAAATATCTGTTATACATCAGGTACAACTGCTGATCCGAAAGGTATTATTTTAACTCATGGAAATTATGTTACGAATGTTTATCAGGCTTATAGTCTGATGGATATCCCCGCTTTCTATAAGACTCTGCTAATTCTCCCATGGGATCATTCCTTTGGACACACCTGTGGCATATATGCTTTCATGGGCAAGGGAGCCAGTATCGCTTCAGTCAAAACCGGAAAGACACCTATGGAGACTCTCAGAAATCTGCCGGTCTGCCTTAAGGAGATAAAGCCAAACCTGATGATGAGTGTACCTGCAATTGCAAAAAATTTCAGAAAGAATATTGAAAAAGGGATTAAGGAAAAAGGGAAAATAACAGAAATGCTCTTTAATCATGCAATAAAGATTTCATATTCTTATAATAAAGAGGGTTGGAACAGAGGAGAGGGACTTCAGAAGTTTAAAAAACCACTTTTAGACCTGTATGATAAAATTATTTTCAGTAAAATACGGGAAGCGTATGGCGGAGAACTTGACTATTTTGTAGGAGGCGGAGCCCTCCTTGAAATAGAGTTACAACGGTTTTTCTATGCGCTTGGGATCCCAATGTATCAGGGATATGGCCTTAGTGAAGCATCTCCCATAATATCAAGCAATTCTACAGCACGTCATAAACTGGGATCATCAGGAGTAATTGTCAATAATATGGACTTAAAGATATGTGATGATGATGGCAAAGAATTACCAGTTGAAGAAAAGGGTGAAATAGTAATCCGGGGAGGTAATGTAATGCATGGTTACTGGAAAAACGAGGCTGCCACAAAGGAAGCAATAAAGGATGGATGGCTTCATACAGGCGACATGGGTTATATGTCGGCTGATGGATATCTTTATGTGCTGGGGCGTTTTAAAAGTCTTCTGATTGCTGATGATGGCGAAAAATTCAGTCCCGAAGGTATCGAAGAAGCTGTTACAGAACAATCTAAATATATTGATCAGTGTATGCTTTATAATAATCAGAAGCCATATACGGTATGTCTTATTGTTCCCAATCAGCATTCTCTGAAACTTTACCTTGAGGAGAGGAACCTTACAACCGGTTCCGAGGAAGGAATGAAAGCTGTGCTGAATCTTATTGAAAATGAAGTTAATGAGTATCGTTCAAACGGGAAATACGGTAAGATGTTCCCACAGAGATGGCTGCCGGCAGCAATCGGGATTCTTGAAGAGGGATTTAATGAGGATAACGGACTTATGAATTCCACGATGAAAATTGTCAGAGGTAAGATAATGGACAGGTACCAGAATATAATTGATTTTCTATATACACCTGAAGCAAAAGTAGTTACAAATGAACGAAATATGGAGGAAGTAGCAAAAATGAAACTGGGGTAACCTCCACCCCTCTTCACAATACAGTGGCAATTTAACCAAGCCTGCTCTTAAATGGCAGAAATGTCATGAAGTCAGCATGATGCACAATATATGCTTCAGTGCTTCTTTTTACAAGATCTCCTTCATTAGCGTGTGCAGCTATAATATGACATACTTCAGGCGGGACACCGCATGATTCTGCAAGTGATACTCCTGAAAAAGGGTGCCTGATATATTGTCCGTATTTACCCTGAACAGCCTTGCCGTTTTTATCTGGTTCATATTCCAGGAGTTTCCCTACATCGGCGAGTATAGCCCCTGCTATCAGTACATCCATATTCACAGGCAAATCGCTGCTGAAGAACCGGTTCATCTTTTCTCCGCTCTCTTTTGCGATGTGAACAACACATCTTTTATGGGCCATAAAACTGACTTTCAGGTCAGGGCCGCAAAGCAAAGTAAAAGGGATAATGTCCAGGTCTTCACGCTTCAGAGCACTCTTTTCAAGGGCAAGTTCCCATGTCTTTGCGGTTTTTTCCCGAAGTGAATGATCATTTATCCATTCGAGTTCCGGCCAGAGTTTCTTTACAGTTTCAGTCATTCTAAAGCAGTTTTATTTTTTAAGTTTTGCAATAATTTCGTCTGTCATCCTTACTGTAGAGGCAGCACCATTTTGAATAACCTCAGGTTTTCCCTGCATTTTCATCATGTCGTATGTCTTCACTTTTCCCTCCTCAATCACTTCAGCAATGGCACGGCGTATATTTGCACAGATCTTCTTTTCTCCCAGGTAATCAAGCATCATACATGCAGATTCTATCATTGCAATAGGATTAACAATAGATTCTTTAAAACCGGCATATTTCGGAGCAGAACCGTGTGTTGGTTCAAATACAGCCACTCCCCTTTCTGAGAACTGGGCACTGCAGGCAAAACCCAAACCACCTATCAGTCCTGCAAATCCGTCTGATGCAATATCACCAAACATATTGCCTGCCACAATCACACCATAATCTTCGGGGTTTTTTGTAAGCCACATCATCTGGGCATCTATATTGGTATTCAGCAACCTGATCTCAGGAAACGAATTTTTCTGTATCTCTTTTGCCAGTTTCCACATTAGTCCTGATGTCTCCCTTATCACATTTGGCTTTTCGCAGAGTGTTACCGATTTATACCCATATTTTTTTGCATAATCAAATGCAGCCATAAGTATTCTTGTTGTAGCTTTTCGAGTAAAAATCCTTGTTGATACTGAGAGTTCATCAACAGGAACATTGCCAAAATTTTCCCTGAATTTAGGATGCGACAGAAGGGCCTTGTAAACATTTTCAGGAGGATTTGTCCATTCGACCCCCGAATAAAGGCATTCGGTATTCTGCCTGAAGATGACAACATCAACCGGAGGCTCTTCGATTGTATTACCTTTTCCCCTCCTGATAAAATTAAGTGGATTCCCCTTATACGATTTGCAGGGTCGTACACATATATCCAGGTTAAAATATTGACGTAATCCTACAATCGGACTTGAATAGGAAAATCCCTTCCCCTGAAGTGAAGGATCAAGTTCTGCTTTGGCTTCATCATTTGGCTTTGAAGTTATTGCTCCAAAAAGCGCAATTTTATGTTTCTCAATCAGATCTATTGTTCTTTGGGGCAGCGGATTTCCTTCCTTTTTCCAGAATTCCCATCCAATATCACCATATTCATATTCAGCATCAAAACCAGCTGCATTGAGCACCCTTACAGCCTGTTCGAGTACAATAGCTCCTATCCCATCTCCGGGTAATGCAACAATTGTCCGTTTTACCATACAATTATATTTAAACTTTATACTTATATCTAATCTGTTTAATTCATAAATGTTCTTAATTTATTGTATTCCTTTGTGTTACCTGGTGATAACCTTTGATATCCTTTGTGGTAAAAAAAAATTAACCACGAAGGCGCACAAAGGATGTCACAAAGGGTACACAAAGTATATGAATAATAAAAGCTAAGTAAAAATAATCAAAATTTACCATTTTCGACTTTATAGTTTTTTTTTGAATCTCTTCAGAAGGATCAAATATTATAGTAACTTTGCCACGAATTTCAATGTCATTAAAAAGTAAGTATGAGCGTTTTATCTCAACTTAAACCTTCAAAGGTCTGGGAGTATTTCGAAGGGATATGCAGGATTCCCCGCCTATCCAAAAATGAGGAAAAAATAAGGCAGTATCTTTTGGAATTTGCTAAAAGCAATAAGCTGGAATCAAAAGAGGATAATGCCGGAAACATATTGATAATCAGACCTTCATCGCCAGGTATGGAAAACAGAAAGACAGTTGTGCTTCAAAGCCACATGGATATGGTTGGTGAAAAGAATGCTGATCATCCACACAACTGGAAAGAAGATCCAATTATCCCTGTAATAAATAAAGAATGGGTAACTGCACAAGGGACTACGCTGGGTGCAGATGACGGAATTGGTATTGCCTCGCAGCTTGCAATTCTGACTGATAAAAACCTGAAAGCAGGTAAACTGGAGTGTCTGTTCACAGTGGATGAAGAATCAGGAATGACAGGTGCAATAGGACTCAGGACAGATTTCTTCTCAGGCAGAATTTTAATAAATCTCGATTCCGAAGATGAAGGGATACTTTATATCGGATGCGCAGGGGGAATGGATACTATTGGTACTATGAAGTATATGCATGAAACAATCGGAGAAAACAGCTCAGCTCTTGAAATCGCTGTTAAAGGTCTGAGGGGTGGGCATTCGGGGGATGAAATTCACAAGGGTTTTGGGAATTCTGTAAAGATCATGAACAGGCTCCTATGGAATCTTTCAAACAATTTCACGATATCACTGAGCAATTTTGACGGTGGAAATCTCCGCAATGCAATTCCACGGGAAGCATTTGCCACAATTGTTGTAAATAAAGATTCGTCGCCTGATATAATAAACTGGATTAAGAACTTTTCTTTTACTATTACTGAGGAGTTTGGTAATATTGAGAAGGACCTTAAAATTTCAGTCAGGGAAGGAGATCTTCCCTCCTTTGTGATGGATAAATTGAACCAGGACAGGCTGCTTTCTTCTTTGACTTGTTGCCCTCATGGTGCAATTGCATGGTCGAAAGAGATGGATGACCTTGTTGAGACGTCAACAAACCTTGCATCGGTAAAATTTGAAGAGAATAATACTATAAAGATTGTTACTACCCAGAGGAGTTCAATCGAATCATCAAAGCACGATGTTGCTGCAATGGTTGAGACATGTCTTAAACTGGCAGGCGCTGAAGTTGTCCATTCAGACGGTTATCCGGGTTGGAGACCGAATATGACATCAGAAATCCTTAAGATAACACGTAGTTCTTATCAAAAATTATTTGGTAAAGATCCAGGCATCAGGGCAATACATGCCGGGCTTGAATGCGGATTAATATTTGAAAAATTCAAAGGTATCGATATGATATCATTCGGACCGACAATCAGAGGTGCTCATACTCCGGAGGAAAAAATTGAGATAAGGACTGCCCAGATGTTCTGGGATCTTCTGCTTGATGTTCTTGAGAATATTCCCCTTAAGCAATAATCTGAAGTGTCTCAGGTGTCAGATGCTTACAAACTCATCCTTACCTGCACCACAAACCGGGCAAACCCAATCTTCAGGCAGATCAATGAATGAAGTACCTGACGCTATTCCTCCTGAAGGATCACCCTCCTCAGGATTATACAAATAGCCGCATATCTCACACTTATAACTTTCCATTTTTTTTGGTTATCTGGTCTTCAATTTTCTTACTACATCAATTATTGTCCCATCTACCCATTTAACTGCTGCGACGATTTTTTCATCGAAATCAGGTTTCTGAGGTTTTCCGCAGATACTCTCAGCTTCCTCCTTCAGTTCACTTATTGTTTTCAGGGGCAGACCACTACCTTTAAGGTTTTTCAACAAATCTTTTCTCAAGGGGTTTATGGCAATTCCGCGTTCAGTAATTATAACATCAATAAGTTCGCCCGGGCCACAGAGAGTAGTCACTTTATCAACAATTACGGGTATCCTGTCGCGGAAAAGAGGTATCGGTAATATAACATTCCGGGCATGAAGACAATTCTGCCATCCTCCTATCCCATGAAGGAGATAACCATCAGAGTGGGTCACTACATTTCCATTGAAATTAAGGTCGACTTCTGTAGCACCGAGGATCATGATGTCCATCATACTGGTCAGGTTTCCCTTGGAATGATAATTGTAAGCGTTAAAAACCGGGTATGGAATATGATTTGGATTATCTTCAACTGACTTCACAGCATCGAGATCAAAAGCCTGTGCATCAAGAACATAT
>Ga0209575_10000535_pt1 | contig 22749 bp, 17 predicted proteins | sample Medcelwee11metaG_FD_187172 | JGI IMG/M metagenome (GOLD analysis project Ga0209575, IMG submission 187172) | Freshwater pond sediment microbial communities from the University of Edinburgh, under environmental carbon perturbations - Medium... | ecosystem: Environmental > Aquatic > Freshwater >...
TAAAAAGGCTTGCAAAGCTTCGGTCTGAACGTAATGAAACTGAATGCCAGGCTTCTCTTGATGCAATAACCGAATGTGTAAAAACAGGAAAGGGTAATCTTCTCGAACTGGCTGTTGAGGCGGCATCAAAAAGGGCAAGCCTTGGTGAAATATCTTTTGCATGTGAAAAAATAACAGGGAGGTATAAAGCAGTGATACGTACAATTTCAGGTGTTTATTCATCAGAGTATAAATCTGATAAAGATTTTGAGGACGCAAAGGCCCTGGTTGCCCGGTTTGCAGAAAAGGAAGGACGGCAGCCAAGGATTATGATTGCCAAGATGGGCCAGGATGGCCACGATCGTGGCGCTAAAGTCGTTGCAACAGGTTATGCAGATATCGGTTTTGATGTCGATATCGGACCTCTTTTCCAGACACCGGAAGAGGCAGCAAAACAGGCTGTTGAAAATGATGTTCATGTTCTTGGGGTATCGAGTCTTGCAGCAGGGCATAAAACACTGGTACCACAGGTTGTAAGTGAACTTAAGAGGATTGGTAGAGATGATATCCTTGTGATTGCTGGCGGAGTTATCCCTCCACAGGATTATGAATTTCTCTATAAGTCAGGCGTTGCGGCAATCTTCGGACCGGGAACTTCTGTTGCAAAAGCAGCAAAGCAAATTCTCGGAATCCTTCTTAATTCCTTAGAATAAAAAATTTAATAAATGAGAAATTTATCTTTATTAATTATTGTAATCATTTTATTATCAGCAGGTTGTAAGGCCAAGGTCTCTTTAACTGAAAGTCAGCCTGTTATGGAAGAAAAAGCACCTGTGGCAGATTATTCAGATCAGTCGACCTGGCTTCTTGGTTATTTCAACAGGGAACAAATGTACCGCACTCCTCACTGCGTGTGGTATCTGAATGGTTATGATAATTATAAACCCGACAGCTCAGTTGTTAATAAATTAACAGAGATCCCCGCTGAGAATCTTACAATAAAAATCGTGATGGGTACGTGGTGCCCCGACAGCAGGAGGGAGGTCCCAAGGTTCCTTAATATTCTGGACAGTTGGAAATTTCCACCGGAAAAGGTTACTTTTATAGGCGTTGACGACTCAAAATTGTCACCTGTTGGGGAATATGATCATTTGGATATTGAAAGAGTGCCTACATTTATCATTTATAAAAATAATATTGAAGCCGGACGCATCATTGAGAATCCGGTGACGTCTTTAGAGCAGGATATTGTAAATATTCTTAATAAGGAATGAAAAACTAATAAAAGATAATATCATGGAAGAGGTAAAAAACAACACGGGACAAAACCTGGGAATTGCTGCCCTGATAACAGCGATACTTACATTTGTACTTGCAGTGATACCCTGCGTAGGGCTTATTGCAATTATACCCGGGATTATTGCTATAGTTCTTGCATCGGTAGGACTGTCACATGCTGCCAGGAATGATTCGCCAAAAGGAGTTCTGATTGCCGGTCTGATCATTGCCATTATTGCAAGTCTGATCTCATTTTCTCAGGTATTTGTTGCAGGTAAAATAGCTCAGAAAGCAGATAATTGGCCTGACAAGATTGAAAACATCGTTAATGATGTCCAGGAAAATGTAGTAAAAGATCTTGAAGATGCCAATGTCTCAATCAAGATTGAAAGCAATGGAGAGAAGGTTGAAATAAATACGAATACTGATAAAAAAGATCGGGAACAAACACTTGAGGATCTCGAAAAAGGAGGTACTCCTGAAAAGGATACTGTAATTACAGGGAAATAGCTCCCCGACATGAAATCAGGTATAATAATTAAAAACGAGCCTTACCTTATTTTAAATATTGTATTTGCCGGGGTAATAATGTTGATAATGCTTTACTCCGGCATTTTTTCGCCCGATACTGGCGATTATCCGGTTGTATGTATCCATGAGAAACTTACGGGGCAACCCTGTGCCTCATGCGGGCTTTCACACAGTTTTTCCCTGATCCTGAGAGGAAGGATCAATGATGCTTATATGTGGAATGAAAATGGATTAAGGGTATTTATCTTTTTTGCAGCTCAGTTTTTATTCAGGATCTTTTTCTCCTGGTATTATATAAAAAATCAGGACTCACAGAGACAACTGATATCGCTTGATATTTCAGGTTCAATAGTAATCTTCCTTATTGCTTTTATGCCGTTTATTGAAAGCATCTTTAAGTGGCTCTGATCAACAAATAATCAGCCTTTAATATTTCCGTTGGCTACAACATGGGTAACGGTGCAAAGTTATATCATTCATCCTTTTCATTCAGGATATCATAGAGAAGGTTGCTTTCGAATCCCTTAGAAAGTCCATATCTTAAAAGCTTTCCTTTAAGTTCGTACTGATTTCTTGCTTTTATGCTCTTTCTGTGAGAAGAAATGATTTCCCGCAGGGTTTTAATATATATTTCACTATCAAGAGATTCGAGAGCATCTCTGATTATTTCAGGAGCCAATTTTTTTGCCTTAAGATGAGCAGCAATTTTTACCTTTCCCCATTTGTTATATCGGAATTTATCTCTGACAAAAGATTCTGAATATCTCTTTTCGTCAATGAATTTTTCCTTAATCAGGTCTGATAAAATCTTATTGGAATCCCTCTCAGTAATTTCCCAGGTTTCAAGCTTTAAACGGATATCCTCTTTGCAGTACTCGCGTCGCGAACAAAGGGCCATTGCTTTTGATAGTGCAGTTTTAAAAAGGCTCTCTTCATCCATTTTTTTGAGCTTTAATGATCCTGTCCCTGCCATTGATGTCTTTGATTATTTCGGGATTTTTATAACCGTTGGTTTTAAGCAGCATAACCATATTTCTCCCCATTTCCTCGTTGATTTCAAAATACAACTTCCCGCCAGGAACCAGGATCTTTTCTGCAAGGCTGATTATTGCAGAATAAAATTTCAGTGGATCATCATCAGGGATAAATAATGCAGCATGTGGCTCGTAGTCAAGTACATTTGATGACATCTCCTTTTTCTCAGAAATGCGGACATAGGGAGGATTGCTTACGATAATATCAATCTTCGGAATTGTGATTGAACCGGGCAAGAGTACATCTGCAGCCAGGAATAGTACTGAGGCCTTGTTAATCCTGGCGTTCTCCTTTGCAAGGGCTATTGCCCCTTCAGAGATATCAATTCCTGTTATTATGCTTCCAGGTAGGTTGATAGCAAGTGCGATTGCAATGCACCCTGATCCTGTCCCTATGTCAAGTATTGATCCGGTGAATCCTTTATTTTCCTTTATGATCAGGTCGACCAGCTCTTCAGTTTCGGAACGGGGGATCAGAGTTTCACTGTTTACCCTGATGGTGCAGTTATAAAAGTTAGTTTCACCGGTAATGTACTGTATTGGTTTACCGGTTTTAAGTTCTCTGCAGATGCGAATGATCTCAGATTTCTGTTTTTGTGTTACATGTGTTTCCGGAAGTGCAAGTGTATGCAACTTTGAGACCCCAAGTACAGTCTTAATAATAATAGTCGTAAGGGCTCTTATCTCAGGATCAGGGTAGAGAAAACCCAGTTCACCTGAAAGATAAAACTTAATATCTTTTATTGTTTGTATATTAACACCCATTTGTCAAAATTAGCACTTTCGGGAAAATGCAGGAGGAAGTCGATATTAAATTTATGAAAAGGTGTCTCGACCTGGCAAAGAATGGGGAAGGGATGACCAGGCCAAATCCTATGGTAGGTTCGGTTATTGTTCATAACGGATTGATTATAGGTGAAGGTTATCATATTAAAGCCGGAGGACCTCATGCAGAAGTAAATGCAATCAACTCAGTAAAAGATAAAAATCTTCTGAAATCTTCAGTCATTTATGTAAACCTCGAACCCTGTTCTCATTATGGTAAAACACCTCCGTGTGCTGATCTGATTATTTCTTCCGGGATAAGAAAAGTTGTCATCGGCACGGCAGATACAAGTGAAAAAGTATCCGGACGGGGCATTTCGATGCTTGAAAAAGCAGGGTGCCATGTAATTACAGGTATCCTTGAAGAAGATTGCCGGTTTATAAACAGGCGTTTTTTTACATTTAATGAAAAAAAGAGGCCTTATATTACTCTTAAATGGGCACAAAGTGCTGATGGTTATCTGGATATTGAAAGGGGAGAAAGTTCAGTGCAGAGACCTACCTGGATAACAGGAGCGGCTGAAAAAATTCTTGTGCATAAGTGGAGGTCAGAAGAACAGGCAATACTTGCCGGGGCAGCTACAATCAGGTCAGATGATCCGTTGCTGAACGTAAGAGAGTGGACAGGCAATGATCCGGTTAGGCTTGTTCTCAGCAGTTCAGGTCTTTTGGGGAAGAACGCCAGGCTTTTTACAGCTAATGGCACAAATATTGTATTTACTCATAATGAAGGGGCAGAATTTCCCGGGAGTGTTATAGTAAAAATTGATAAAGGGATTATAAGCTCCCTGCAGATTGCTGACTACTTATATAAGAGTGGTATTCAGTCAATACTGGTAGAGGGCGGAGCCCAGGTACTCAATCATTTCATTTCGGAAGGATTTTGGGATGAAGCGAGAATATTTTATGGGAATTTGAATTTTATAAGAGGGATAAAAGCCCCGGCAGCAAAGGGGAAGACCATCTTAAGGGAACAATTCAGGCATAGTTCCCTTGAGGTTATTTTAAAAGAGCAGAGTTAACGCCCGCAGGGGTTGATAATTACAATTAAATAATATAATTTTGATAGTTTGAAAATCTCACTTTTAAAGATAAAGATATGAAGAAGAGGATGTTTTTTCTGGTAACTATAATGGCAGTTTCTACACTGTGCATTTATGGGCAGAATGGCAAAAAGTTCTTTAAAGCAGGGAATGAGTTTGTTGAAGGTAAAAAATTTGAAGATGCTGTTGCTCAGTTTACGAGTGCAATTGGTGTTGAACCTTCAAATGGCGATTATTACCGTGCCCGGGGAGAGGCTTATGAAGCACTCAAAAATTATAAGGATGCCAAAGCCGATTTTGAAAAGACCCTGGTATTCTCCCCAAAGGATGTTGATGCACTTATCATGCTGGGAGCTGTTTGCAACAAGACGGGAAATTTTGAAGAGGCTCTGAAGTACCTTAACCGTGCCACGGGAATCGACAAAAGAAACTCCACCGTTTACTCCGAAAAGGTAAATACACTTATTGGTCTTGCAAAATATGATCAGGCTCTGAAAGCTTCAGATACAGCCGTCATTATTAAGGATACCCCAATGAACTTTTATTTCAGGGGGATTATATATATAAAACTTAATAATGATGTACTGGCTAAAAAAGAACTCGAAAAGGCTATTTCGAAAGATAAGAAACTTCCTGAACCCAGGCTTGCTCTTGCTGATCTGCTACTGAAGAATAACGATTCTGAGGGGGCCATGGATCAATGTAATGAGGTACTTAAAAACGACGACAGGAATACTGCAGGATATCTGATGAGAAGTAAAGTGTTCAAGAAGAACCTTGATTACCCGAGTGCAATAAATGATATATCAAAAGATATTTTAATTGAACCGGATAATCCTGAATTCTATCTTTTCAGAGGCCAGTGCTATCAGGAGTTCAACCAGCATACCAATGCTATTAATGATTTTTCTAAATATATTTCTCTCAATCCGAATAATCCAGATGCATTCTTTGTCAGAGCAAAATCATATGAGGAAATTATGAATTATGATAAAGCTATGGAAGATTACACAAAGATCACGGTACTTTCGGAGTTCAACATGGAAGCCCGTAAAATGCTTAAGGAGGCCCAAGCCAGACTCTATGAACTCAACAGGGAGAATATCCCTCCAGTAATATCTGTTGTTAGTCCGGCTCCGGTTAATGAGTCTATTGAGATAAGGGGAAATAATTCGACAATTCTTATTACAGGTAAAATAACTGATAAAAGCAAAATCAAGTCATTCCTTATTAATAATGAACCTATTACCCTGGCTGAGAAAAAAGGGGAATATGAATTTTTATCCAATATAAACGTAGGAGGGATGGATAAGATCACTATCACTGCCCGCGATGATTATGATAATGAAAAATCCCTGACATTCTCCCTGGTTCGGACAGAAATTAATCCTCCAAAAGTTCTTGTGATGGCTCCTTATGCATCAGACGACGGTCAGATCTATCTTGATAATAACTCACAGAGTCTGTTCCTTCAGGGGAAAATTAATGACGAAAGCAAAATCAAAACAATCTTTATTGATGGAGTAACAGCAAGTTATCCGGTAAATGAACTTAATCCCGCATTCACTGCAACAATAGATATTATGAATAAGAATAAGATTGTTGTTGAGGTGGAAGATGTTTACGGGAACCGCCAGGCAGCTGAATTTCGCCTAAACAGGGAGGGTGCAGCAATTGCTGAAAATAACCCGATGGGCAAAACATGGGTAGTCTTTATTGAAAACTCCAGCTATTCCACATTCGCCAGTCTCGAAGGCCCGGTTAAGGATATTAACCTGATGGTAAGAGCATTTTCAAATTACCAGATACATAATATTATTCATAAACAGAATATGACCAAAGCTGAAATGGAGAAATTCTTTTCCATTGAGCTTAGAGACCTTATTAAAACAAACCAGGTAAAATCTCTCTTATTATGGTATGCAGGGCATGGAAAATTTATAAACGATGTAGGATACTGGATCCCTGTTGATGCCAAACGAGATGATGAATTTACTTACTTCAACATTAATACATTACGTGCTTCGATGGAAACTTACTTAAGTTATCTGACACATACACTGGTTATTACAGATGCGTGTGAGTCGGGTCCAAGTTTTTACCAGGCTATGAGATCGGACCTGAAAAAGAGGAGCTGCGATGACTGGCAGGCGACTCAGTTTAAATCATCACAGGTATTTTCTTCAGCAGGTTATGAACTGGCTGTCGATGATTCTCAGTTCACACGAACATTTGCTACTGCCCTGACAAACAATCCCAATGCATGTATCCCTATTGAAGAGGTTGTGGCAAAAGTCTCAACAGCAGTTGGCGATAATAATCAGCAGAAACCCAAATTCGGAAAAATAACAGGGTTGAAAGATGAGGATGGTACATTCTTCTTTATAGCCAGATAATATAGATGAAAATAAAATTTTGGTCCTACAGTTTTAAGGTCATCAGGCACTTTAGCCTGATGACCTTATTTTTTGTGCTGTCATCTACTATGCTGAAAGCACAGACATATTTTTTTGAAAAATTCGGAGTAGAGCAGGGGCTTGGCTCTTCAAAGGTGTATACGGCTATCCAGGACAAAAATGACTGGATCTGGCTTGGAACTGAGAGCGGAGTATCAAGATTTGATGGTTCGAAATTCGAGAATTTTACATCTGCTAACGGAATGGCAGGCGGCGGTGCATACAGCATCTCAGAAGATACCCTGGGAAGAATCTGGTTCGGACACCTGAATGGAGGATTGAGTCTTTTTTCCGGTAACAGGTTTATAAAATTAAAGTTCGATACAATATCTGTTGATGGAGATATAACAGGTATCCGGCAACTTAATAACCATATCTGGATAACAACAAGTAAAAACGGAGCAATAAGAGCTGATTTTCCCAAAACGGGTGATTCAATTCTTACAGGCAAACAATACAGGGGCGCAAATGGTTTGAGCGATCAGGTTACAAATACTTGTATCGACAGCAAAAGGGATCTCTATTTAATTGCAGATGTGGGGATTAAAATGTATAATCCTGAAAAAGACGTTTTTGAAACTTTCAGCCCTGACAATCTTACAAAATTCTTCAGCACTTCTGTAATGTTCGAAGACAGCAAAGGGAATATCTGGTATGGTACACATAATGGAGGATTGTATAAATATGTAAAGGCTACACAGCAAATGCAGATTTATGACATTCGCGACGGATTGGCACATCAGTTCACTACCTATATAACAGAAGATTATAAGGGAAACATCTGGATTGGTTCCTGGGGAGGTGGCATAACAGTATTCTCGGGCGATGGAATGATCGTCTATAATAAGACTAACGGACTTGATGCTACATCAATTCATTGCATTATTGAGGATAAAGAAAAGAACATGATAATTGCTGATCATTATACCGGCATCAGCATTTATAAAGGAGACCATTTTGTTACTTATTCCGATGAGAAGCTTTTACCCGATAAAAGCGTTTTTGCCGTAGAGGAGGATAACTCGGGCAGATTCTGGTTCGGAACAAATGCAGGTATAACTGTTTTTAATCCTGCTGTAAAGGATAATTCCAGGATACAATTTTTTAATGATGCCAGAAATTCCATTGGAAACAAAATCAGATATATAAAATCTGACGATAATGGAAATGTCTGGATTGGAACTGAGGGCAGCGGTCTTTCAAGGTACGATATGAAAACCAAAAGGGTCATATATGATACCAGATTAAATAGTTACCTGCACACCAATAATATAATTACTGCACTCGAGGTTGATAAGAAAAACCGGCTTTGGATTGGAAATATGGACCGGCTGGTAGTCTGGGATTCTGATAAAGAGGAAGTTGCATATTTTACACAAGAAGACGGTTTGGCTGGAAGCTGGATCTCATCACTATTTTGTGATATAAACGGAGACATCTGGATTGGATCGGAAGTAAAACCGGGTCTTACAAGGTATAATACTGAATCCGGTAAATTTCAGATTGTTAATATTGGTGAAGGATTTGTGCCTAAAACAATATCTCAGACTCCGGATAAAACAATATGGATCGGAACCACGAGCGGGCTTCTTGCACTTAAGGACGATTCGGTTGTTTATCAGCTTAATGAACAAAGTGGACTTCTTTCAAATAATGTCAAACTTCTTCTGCCTGAGGGTAAAAATTTCCTTTACATTGGTACAAATTACGGGCTCAACAGGTTTAATTTTTCTGACAGTACGATTGCTTCATTTACAAAACGGAATGGATTCCCCGGGATCGAAACACTTCCAAATGCATCACTATCAGATAGCAAGGGGAATCTGTGGTTTGGAACCGCCAATGGAGTAACTATGCTTGCCCCTGTGAAAATGCCTCCCGTGAATGCAAATCCTATGACTCATATTAACAGCATGACTGTTAATTACCGTCCCCGTGAAATGACGGAAGATCTTAAATTGAATTATAAAGAGAAATCTATCTTATTTAATTTCTACAGTGTATGTCTTATAAACCCTGATGCAGTAAGATATAAATTTTTACTGACCGGGGCAGTTAAAGACTGGAGTCCAGCTACAAACCTCTCAATGAAAGATTACTCGGCTCTGTCACCGGGTCATTATACATTTAAAGTAATCGCTTCTAACAGTTACGGATATTGGAATGAGATTCCTGTTGAATATTCATTTGTAATCAAGCCTCCTTTTTATCAGACACCATGGTTTATCAGTTTGTGCATCCTTATTGCAGCAATTTCGATAATCTCCTATATCAAGATCCGTGAAAGGAATCTTATTAAGGAAAAGAAAATACTTGAACAAAAAGTCGAGGAGCGTACTGCTGAAGTTGTTCAGAAAAGTATGGAGATTGAGGAAAAGAACAGAGACATTACCGCCAGCATCAGGTATGCTGAACGTATTCAGCGGGCTATGCTTCCCAGAGAAGACACCTTTCATGAGACATTTGTCCTTTTCATGCCCAAGGATATTGTCAGTGGAGATTTTTACTGGATGTACGATAATGGAGACCATCAGTTCATAGCTGCATGCGATTGCACCGGGCACGGTGTTCCGGGAGCTTTTATGTCGATTATAGGACATAACTCTCTTAATAAAGTAGTAAGGGAATATGGCATTACCCGCCCCTCAGCTATTCTTGACCAGCTTAACACAGAAGTGTTGAAGGCTCTGATGCAGAGGAATGAGGAGATTATCAATGATGGAATGGATATGACCCTTATCGCCTTTGATAAAAAGAAATTTGTTCTGGAATTCGCCGGTGCTTATAATCCTGTTTATGTTGTAAGAAACGGAGAGTTGTTTACATATAAAGGTGACAGGTTCCCAATCGGGATGACTGCTATCGGGGATAAGAAGAACTTTTCAAATCAAATTGTTGATATTCAGCCGGGAGATATGGTTTATATGAGTTCCGACGGATATGCTGATCAGTTTGGGTCTGCCGAATCGAAGAAGTATAAATCGGGGAATGTCAAGAAATTGTTAACCGAAATATGGAAACTCCCCGTGAAGGAACAAGGCGAAAAGCTTAAGAAAGAGATACTCGACTGGAAAGGTGATCTTCCCCAGGTTGACGATATAATGTTAATAGGGACAAGAATTCCTGAGCGTTAGATCTTGGCAATTTTACGCCATTGTTCATTGCCTCTCTCTTTTTTATTGAGGGCAATTATAACCTCTTCAGGAGTATTGACAATTTCCCAGATGCCTTTATGTTCAAATCTCATAAATTTTGTCTCAACCATTTCATCAATAAATCTGAGCAGGGAATTATAGTATCCCTGTGAATTTAAAATAATTATTGGCCCGTCAAACAGGCTGAGTTGTTTTAGAGTTATTGCTTCAGTAAGCTCTTCAAGGGTTCCAATTCCACCTGGCAGGGCAACAACAGCATCAGCAATTGAAAACATTTGCCTTTTTCTTTCACCCATATCAGTGGTTATAATCATATCAGTAACATCATTATGGCCCCAGCCCTCCTCTTTCATAAATTCAGGGATCACACCTGTTATCTTTCCTCCCTCATTAATAACTGCATCAGCCAGCTTTCCCATAAGGCCTATTCCTCCGCCGCCGTAAACAACATCCATCCCGGATTTAGCAAGAAGAGTTCCAAGTTGGGCGGCTGTAACTCCGTATTCTTTATCTATCCTGCTGCTCGAAGCGGCAAAAATACAAACTGTCATTTCAGATAATTAAAAAGGCCGTGACAGCTGGCTGCACGGCCCATATGAGATTTCAAAATTTATAAAAGTGCATTTAGTTTACTGATGAAGTTGCTTTTTGGTACAGCACCTACCTGTTTGTCGGCAATCTTTCCTTCTTTGAAAAATAAAACTGTGGGAATATTCCTGATGCCAAATTTTGCAGCAACCTGAGGGCTGTTATCTACATCGCATTTGGCAATTACAGCTCTTCCCGAATATTCTTTTGATAAATCTTCAATAATTGGAGCGATCATCCTGCAGGGCCCGCACCATTCAGCCCAGAAATCAACTACAACAGGCTTATCAGATTTTACAACCACTTCCTCAAAATTCGAATCATTTACCTCAATTGCCATATTATTATGTTTTAATGTTTTATGCTCTGATACCGGCTGTAAAGATAGCTAATTTACTTTAAACTCTATTCCCGGATGATCGTCGAGATAAGAAATAAATTCGTTGTTTAACCTTACTCGCAGAGTCCTCGAAAACATTGGGAGTGATATCTTATCCTCGGAATCAACGAAAAGAAATCTGAGTTCAGTATCACCTTTGTTTTCTCTTATCATATCCTTCAGTTCATTAATCATTTCATTGCTCATATTATCAGGATTGATCTTCAGAGTCACGCTTTTTATGAGTTCATCTTTGACACTCGATAACAGTGTTATCTTTCTGATACTAAATTCAAGTTCGTCTTCCCTGAACCTCTTTTTCTGTACTCTCCCTTTTACAAGGAGATAGTATCCGGTTATGAGGAATTTACTATTGTCAATGTAATCCTTGTCAAAAAGAATATATCTGAATGAATCTGTATAATCCTGCAGAGTGAATGAACCATAAGGTTTGCCGTTTTTCCCGATGCCATTCTTGGTCTCAGTAATCATTCCTGCCACAGTGACTTCCCTGTCGAGATATTCCCGGAGGTTCTGAAGATCAGCAAGGGTAGCTGTAGTAAACATACTTATTTCAAGTTTGAAATCATCGAGAGGATGAGATGACAGGTATATCCCGATCACTTCTTTTTCCCTGTTGAGCTTCTCAAGTTTTGGCCAGTCGGGGCAATTTGATGGCTCTGGTTTAATAAGATCGAAACCACCTGCTTCTCCAAAAAGTGTATTTGAACTGGATAATTTGATTGTTTTTGCATTATTTCCGTACCTGATCAGGCTTTCGATAAAACTTGTTCCCCGGGGATCAAGAGCAAAGTATTGTGCCCTGCTGATATTATCAAAACAGTCGAATGCTCCAGCCACAGCCATTGCCTCCAGGTTTTTTTTATTCAGGGAATTCAGATTGACTCTTTCAACAAGATCATAAATGTCTTTAAAGGTTTCATTTTTCTCTCTGTCTTCAATAAGCTGTAAAACAGCACTTTCGCCAACCCCTTTTATAGCTCCGAGCCCGAACCGGATGTTTCCGTCTTTATTTACAGTGAATTTTAAATTACTCTCATTTATATCAGGACCCAGTACCTCCATTCCCATCCGCCTGGTTTCATCCATAAATGTTGTGATCTTCTTTATGTCGCTTATATTCCGGCTGAGTACTGCAGCCATGAATTCGGCCGGATAATTGGCTTTAAGGTATCCTGTCTGGTAAGCCACAAGGGCATAACATGTAGAATGCGATTTATTGAAAGCATACTGGGCAAAAGCTTCCCAGTCAGACCATATCTTGTTTACGATGTTTACATCATATCCTTTTTTGCTGCATCCTTCCTGGAACTTGACCTTCATCTCGTCCATTATGGATTTTTTCTTTTTCCCCATTGCTTTTCTCAGTGAATCGGCTTCTCCTTTGGTAAATCCTCCAAGTTCCTGAGATAAAAGCATCACCTGCTCCTGGTAAACTGTGATACCATACGAATCATTGAGATATTTTTCCATTACCGGCAATGGGTAATCGATTTTTTCCTGACCATGTTTTCGGCGGATGAATTTTGGGATATATTCCATCGGGCCAGGCCTGTAAAGAGCATTCATTGCTATCAGATCTTCAAACCTGTTTGGCTTCAGGTCTTTCAGATATCTTTTCATTCCGGTTGATTCAAACTGGAAAATACCTGTTGTTTCTCCGTTGCTGAAAAGTTCAAAAGTTATTTTGTCATCAAGAGGTATTTTTTCGATATCTATCTCAATACCTTTTGATTTCATGATATTATCCAGAGCATCCTTGATTATCGAGAGTGTTTTCAGGCCCAGGAAATCCATTTTAAGCAGGCCTACAGATTCTACATGGCTGCCGTCAAACTGTGTAGCATAAAGATCAGTGTCTTTAGCTGTGCAGAGGGGAATGTAATTGTCGAGAGAGTCTTTGCCTATAATAATTCCGCATGCATGGACACCTGTTTGCCTTACAGAGCCTTCAAGGACTTCAGCATATTTGAGTGTTTGTGCTATAAGCTTATTCGATGATTGTCTTTCTTTTGCCAGTTCCGGGACCTCTTCGAAGGCCTGTGCAAGGGTTACTCCAGGGCGTTCTGGTACAAGCTTTGCCAGACGATCGGCATCCGGCAGTGGTAATTTTTGTACTCTTGCGACATCCCTGATAGCCATTTTTGCAGCCATCGAACCAAATGTAATTATATGGGCAACTTTATCATGCCCATATTTATTTACAACATATTTAAGAACAGAATCTCTTCCATCTTCATCAAAATCAATATCGATGTCAGGCATTGAAATTCTATCGAGGTTAAGAAAGCGCTCAAAGAGAAGACCATATTTGATAGGATCTATGTCGGTGATCCTGAGGCAGAAAGCAACTGCTGAGCCGGCAGCTGATCCTCTGCCCGGACCAACAGATACACCCATTTGCCTTGCCGCATTGAGAAAATCCTGTACTATAAGAAAGTATCCGGGGAAACCCATTTTGGCAATTGTCTGAAGCTCAAAGTCGATCCTTTCTGTTTGTTCCTTAGTTAGCTCCACCCATCTTTCCTTAGCTCCCCTGTATGTAAGGAACCGCAGGTACTCATCTTTATCTGTATGTCCTTCAGGGAGATCAAACTCCGGCATAATAGGATCATGATCGAGCTTATATTTCTCTATTTTGCCAACCACTTCTGCTACATTCGTAACAGCTTCAGGAATATCGCTGAAGATCTTCAGCATCTCTTCTTCAGATTTTATATATTCCTGCTTTGAATATCTCAGTCGGTCGGGATCGTCAATATCTTTGGCTGTATTTATGCAGATCAGCCTGTCATGAGCTTCAGCATCTTCGGCATTTATAAAATGAGTGTCGTTGGTAGCTATGATCTTTACATTATATTTTACCGAAAGCTTTTTAAAGACTTCAATTACCTTTTGCTGAAGAGGAAACGCTTTCCTGTCTGCATCAGGATCATATGTCTCATGGCGTTGTATTTCGAGGTAGAAATCATCACCGAATATATCAATGTAGCTTTTAAGTGCTTCTTCAGCTCCGGCCATTGTCCCGTTAAGTATCTCATCTTGTATTTCACCTGCAAGGCAGGCTGATGAGGCGATAAGCCCCTCATGGTATTTTGAAAGCAGATCTTTATCAATTCTTGGTTTATAGTAGAAGCCTTTTATCCATGCTATTGAAATGAGCTTGATGAGATTTTTGTAGCCTTTAAGATTTTTGGCGAGGAGAATAAGATGATCCCCTGATCGGTCCTCTTTTCCCGTCACATCTGTTATTGATCTTTTTGCAACATATATTTCACACCCGATTATGGGTTTTATACCCTTCTTCGATGCAAAATTATGAAACTCCTTTACACCAAACATATTACCATGGTCTGTAATTGCCAGTGCTTCCATTCCCAGCGATTTTACTTTATCGATCAGTAATGGGATACTTGAAGCTCCATCTAAAATAGAGTACTGGGTATGAACATGGAGGTGTGAAAAAAGAGCCATTAATGAAATTTTTTTATTCCGGTCAGACAACAAAAATACATAAAATTGGAGTAAGAATTAAGAAGATTCCGGGCATGTTCATAAATATTCCGTACCCCGGGGAGCGCTGATTATAAACCCGGAACTACCATTCGTTGATTGTATTAGATAATAGCCGTAATAACTTTTTAATTTTCAGAATGTGACAAGTTCACATTAATGGACAGTAAAAGGAATCATTGTATTCCTCAAAGTCTTATTTATTAACCTAAACTAAAGATTATGAGAAAAATTCTCTTGATGCTTTTTGTTTTTTGCGGGTTTTTTATTTCGCTGAATGCTCAGCAAAAAACGATTACCGGCACTGTTACTTCCTCGGTTCAGGGTGAAGGTGCAATGCCGGGCGTGTCGGTATCTGTAAAGGGGACCACAGTTGGGATCACTACAGGTATTGACGGTAAATACTCACTGGCAGTGCCACAGAATGCCACAACCCTTGTCTTTTCCTATATCGGGATGATTAAGCAGGAGGTTGAGATCGGGAATGGCACAGTGATAAATGTAATTCTTGAACCTGATGTTCTGGGCCTCGATGAGGTTGTGGTAACAGCGTTCGGTATTTCAAGGGAGAAAAAAGCCCTTGGTTATGCAGTCCAGGATGTTAAAAAGGATGAAATAGAACGAACTGGAAATACTGACCTTGCAGGAGCTATGCAGGGTAAACTTGCCGGTATTGATATTAAACCCTCAAGTGGTATGCCTGGTGCCTCATCCCAGATCGTAATCCGTGGTGCCCGGTCATTTACAGGCAATAACACACCCCTGTACATTGTTGATGGCATGCCGATTGCCTCTAATGCTGATATTCAATCAGGTGCAGGAGGTAATTTCTCACTTGTTGGAAACGGAATCTCAGGTTCTGATATTTCAAACCGGGCAGTTGATATTAATCCTTCAGATATTGAATCAATTAATATTCTTAAAGGTCAGGCTGCAGCAGCTCTTTATGGTATACGTGCGTCAAACGGGGTTATCATTATTACAACAAAGAGTGGCCGGAATAATGTAGTTGGTAAACCAGTCATTTCTATTTCTCACACAAGTGCTTTTTCGGAGGTATCCCGTACACCAGATTACCAGACAACTTATGCTCAGGGTGATTATGGTGGGTATGTTCCAACTGCATCAATGTCATGGGGCCCAAAGATAGTCGACCTGCCTGATGATCCTGATTATGGCGGAAATGCCAATGGCCATCCCGGAGAATTTTTTGTTCCCCAGCTGGAAACTGGCATGGTTGAGGATGCATGGGTTACACCACAGGTATTTAATAACTGGGACAGATATTTTAGAATTGGCTATTCTGCAACCAATAACGTAAATATAAGTCAGGCTACTGAAACAGGAAATTTTGCCCTTGGGCTCAGTCAGACATCCCAGAGTGGTATAGTTCTTTCTGCAAATATGGATCGCTGGAATGGGAAAGCTTCTGCGGAAAGGAAGTTAAACAAGAATTTTAATGTGGGTTTTAGTACAAATTTTTCAAAAACTGACATTGATAAGATACCTTCGGGTAATGATGCAGCACTGGCAGGTGTTTTAGGAGCTCCTGTAAGTTATAATCTGAAAGACTATCCTTATTCTGTGCCTGGAGATCCCTATACTCAGATATATTATCGTGGAGGCAGCTGGGACAATCCGTATTGGTCTGCGGAACATACTATCTTTAATGAAAAGACCGATCGGTTTTTTGGGAGCGGATATATTAATTATCTCGCCAGTCTCGGTTCAGATATGAGTTTGAAAATTCGTTATCAGTTGGGAACAGATTCATATACAACAAATTTCCAGGATATATTTGAATATGGACATGCCGGGAATGAAGGCATGCTTGATAACTATGGCATAACTTCTTTTACACTCAACTCTCTGCTAACAGCCAATTATGATTGGAAAATCTTAAATGGCCTTAACTTCAGTGCAATGATTGGAAATGAATTTGACCAGAATAGTGCCAAGACATATTCAGAACATGGAGAAACCTTCAATTTTGGTGGCTGGGCGCATATAAGGAATGCCAATGTTGTCACAGCGAATGAATCTATAAACAGAAATCGTACTGTTGGTTTTTTCGGTAGTTTGTCTCTCGACTGGAAGTCATTACTTTTCATTAATGCAACAGGAAGAAATGATATTGTTTCGTCTATGCCTACAAATAACAGGACTTTCTTTTATCCTTCTGCCTCATTTAGTTTTGTAGCATCCGAATTAACTGCAGTAAAAAATCTCAACTGGCTTTCATTTGCCAAATTACGTCTTTCGTATGCTGAAGTCGGACAGGCTGGTTCTTATACTGTAAATTATTACAATACCCCGGATTATTCAGGCGGGTGGTGGTTAGGCAGTCCAATTTTGTACCCAATTGGAGGTGTAAGTTCTTATATCCCTAACAATGTTCAATTTGACCCCAATTTAAAACCACAGAACACCAGATCTTACGAAGTTGGTGCCGATATGAAATTTTTCCAGAATCGTCTGGGTATTGACTATACTTTTTCCCGCCAGAATGTTGTAGATCAGATATTTTCTGTACCACTGGCTGGTTCTACCGGTATTCGCTCCTTGTTAATGAATGGAGGTAAAGTACATACTTTAAGCAATGAAGTAGTATTATATATAACTCCGGTTTTGGAGAAAAATTTCCAGTGGGATATCAGCGTTAATTACTCTAAGATTGACAATTATGTTGATGAGCTCGCTCCTGGCGTCGAGAGTATTTACATTGGGGGGTTCACAATTCCTCAGGTCAGAGCAGGCATTGGCAGCACTTACCCTGTAATTTACGGAGTTTCATTTGTCCGCGACGATAATGGTAAAATTGTCGTTGAGGACGATCCTGGTTCGCCGTATCATGGCTTTCCGAAAATTGGCGAACCCGATGTTATCGGTACTGTTTCTCCGGACTTTATCCTGGGTGCAAATACTACAATAACTTATAAAAACCTGTCATTGAATGCGTTGTTTGAATGGAAGAGTGGCGGGCAGATGTATTCTGGCAGTAATGGACTGATGGACCTATACGGACTATCATCAAGAACTGAAGATCGTGAATCAACTTTTATTTTCGATGGTGTTAAGCCTGATGGTACACCCAACGATATTGTAAGGGGAGGACCGTCTGACCCGGGAGCAATCCAGGATTTATATGTTAATGTGCTTACAGTAATTGATGAGTATTTTATTTATGATAACTCTTTTGTTAAGCTACGTGAGTTATCTCTGAAATATAAACCCGGGAAAAAATTGTTCAGCAAGGTTGATCTGGGAGTATCTGTGTTTGCACGAAACATTTTGCTCTGGACGGCACTTCCTAATTTTGATCCTGAATCGAGTCAGGGGAATACCAACATGGGAGGAGCCTTTGAAAGGTTTACAATGCCCCAGGTTACCAGTTATGGTTTTAATTTAGATATAACTTTTTAATTTGAAATATCATGAGAAAAGGAATTTATATATTTTATACAGCAATCCTGACTCTTGCTCTCTGGTCTTGTTCAGAATCTGTTATGGATGACATCAATAAAAATGTTAACGATCCATCAGATATGCAGTCAAGATTGATTATTACAGACGCAATGACAGGAAGTGCGTTTTCTGTAACCGGTGGTGACTTCAGCTTTTATGCATCTATTTATATTGAGCATAATGCCGGTACCTGGAATCAGTTCTATAATGCTGATATCAGGAGTGCGGAGCCTATTAGTTCTTCGACCTACAATAATTCATGGGTTTCTGCTTACGCTAACCTTTATATGCTTAAAGTGATAATTGAAAAATGCTCTGAAGGTGGTTCTGAAGCAGGTAACTATGGTACGCTGGGTATCGCACAGATACTTATGGCTTATAACCTTGCTATACTCACAGATGTTATGGGTGATGTGCCATGGAGCGAAGCCCTGCAACCTGGTATTATATTTACCCCGGTTGTTGATAATCAGGAAGATATATATGAAGACATTTTTACTCTTCTTGATGATGGGATTGCGAATCTTGATGAAACCTCAATCTATCCATCATTAGGGTCACAGGATCTTATATATGGAGGAGATACTGATCTCTGGAAAAAATTTGGATATGGATTAAAAGCCCGTTACACAATGCGCTTGTCGCATAAAACTCCTGCTTATGCTGATGTAATAACATTTGCAAACCAGTCCTTTACTTCAGCAGATGAACAGGCTCAGTATAATTACAATGGGACTACCTCAAAAAGTCCGTTTTACTGTATGTTCCAGGACAGGGATTATTATGGAGCAAGTCAGAGTTTGCATAATAAGTTAGTGGAGAGAAATGATCCGAGGGATGATGTATTCTTTATGCCTTATCCGGGAACCGGGACCGATCTTGTGTTTGCTCCCAATGGTACGGCAAATCAGGTGATTGGACTATATTCAATTTCGGCAATAAGTACAATTACAGCACCAACTTATCTTCTGAGCTATCATGAAATCGAATTTCTGAAAGCAGAGGCTTATGCACGGTTAAATAACCTTCCTGATGCTGAAGATGCTTTGGAAAAAGCAATTAATGCTGCTTTTCAAAAGGTGAACATTGGTCTTTCTGCTTCTGACGCTTCTGATTATTTTGCAGATGAAGTGTTAAGCAGGTTTACAACCGCGCCTCTTGCAGAGATAATGAATCAGAAATACATCGCATTTTTTGAAGAAGAAGGAATTGAAGCATATAACGATTACAGACGTTTAAAGGCAATGGGAAATAATGTTATTACACTGGCAAATCCAATTAATACAACAAGGTTCCCATTGCGTTTTACATACGGAAATGAAGATGTAACAACAAACTTTAATGTGCGAAATGCTTATGGTGATGGTATGTATGTTTATTCTGAAAACGTCTGGTGGGCAGGCGGAACGCGATAAGTTCCTCCTTATCTGGTTTTAACTAAAAAAATATAATATGAAAAAAATTAAAATATTTGGATTGATCATCACGCTTATATTAATAATATTAAGTTGTGAAGAGCTTAAAGATCCTGCAGGTACAAGAGGTATCGCATTGGTACCATCTGTTTCAGCACCAAATCCGGGGTTTTTTATTAATGGCGAAGAGAGTTCATTCATCCAGTTCGAAGTCGATATATTAACTGAAACCCAACCAGAAAAAACAGAAGTTGTGGTTTCTCACGGGACAAATTTTGAAAGGATGAAAATAGAGGAACTGACTTCATTTCCAGCAACAGTCTCAATGACGCTTGGTGAAGTTATCGATATCATCGGGGCTGACATCTCAGATATTAATGCCGGAGACATAATTTACGTGGAAGTTGAAACAACTCTCGATGGGAAAGTCACCCGTTCCAGTGCTTCCTTAGCTGTTCCGGTAGTGTGTGAATATGATAAAACATTGGCCGGAGGAGCTTATCGTGCAGTCTCTGCAACGTGGCCAGCTGACGGATCAGTTACTTTTACTGTCGATCCTGTCGACCAGTACAAAATTTATGTTTCAGGCCTTGCAGAACTTGACGGAATGGTTGAAGACCTCGGACCTTTGGTAATGCACATAGATCCTGCTACATTAAAAGTTACAGCAGATAAAACTGTACTGGCTTCAGATTGCTTTGGCTACCACAATTTCTATTATGCCGGGGCAAGCCTGGGATCCTTTAACTCATGCGATGGAAAATATGAGATGATTTTTACAATTGGCGTCACTGAGGGCTCATGGGGTAGCTATGCTTTTACTTTTACCCGTAAATAATACTGATAATTAATTATTAGGGAGGCTGACTTAATTGAGGTCAGCCTCTTTTTATATTATATAATTTAATATTAATCATTTGTCCAATAAAATATTTACTGCTATCTTTGCACCCACAATTAAAACAGGTAAAATAATAAGCGTAAAAATTAATGGCAGTAAAAATCAGATTAGCTAGAAAAGGCCGCAAGAAACTGGCCTATTACCACATTGTGGTAGCAGATAGCAGGTCGCCACGGGATGGCAGATATATTGAAAAGATCGGAAAATATAATCCGCTCACTAACCCAGCCACAATCGAACTCAATTTCGATAAGGCTCTCGGTTGGCTGCAAAATGGCGCTGTCCCTACTGATACTTGTAGGGCTATCCTGTCTTATCAAGGTGTTCTTATTAAAAAGCATCTCCTCGACGGAGTGAAAAAAGGTGCTTTTGATGATGCTGAAGCCACAAGGCGCTTCGAAGAGTGGATGAAGCAGAATGAAGCAAAAATCGAAGCCAAGAAATCTGGACTTGAGAAATCAAAGGATGACGATGTGGTTACGAAACTTGCAGCCGAGAAGAAGGTAAACGAAGCAAGAGCTTCAAAACTGGCCAAAAAACAGGCCCAGCTGGCAGCAAAAGCAGAAGCTGCAGATAAGCCTGTAGACCAGACTGAAGAAGTTGCTCCCGTTACAGATTCTACTGACGCTCCTGCTGCAGAAGAGACTGCAACAGAACCGGCTCCGGAAGAGAAGCCCCAGGAATAAGTGATTAGTCATAAGGATCAGCGATCCAATGGCTTATAATGCTCACATATTACTCGGACGAATCACCAAAGTACACGGTTACGAAGGTGCCGTAACAGTTAAACTGGAGAAAACCTTTATTGAAAACATAAATGATCTGGAATCGGTTTTCCTCGAAATTGAAGGGAAGCCGGTTCCTTTTTTTATCGACTGGTCGGATTACCCGGGGGGAGATATCCTCAGACTTAAATTCATCGGGTATGATTCTCCTGAAAAGGTCACGGAATTTACAGGCTGCCCGGTATTTCTCACCAGCTCTGAAAATACTCCTAGTATAAATTCCGGACTGGATCAACTATCTGGATATAAAATACATATAGCTGATGGTACTTTCCTTGGAACAGTGAAAGACATCATTGATAATCCCGGGCAATCACTTATTATTATTGATTCTTCTGAAGGGAAAAATATCCTTATACCCCTGCATGAAGATTTTATAATTGAAGTTGATAATGAAAACAAAATTATCACAATGGATCTTCCTGAAGGGCTTACCGAAATAAATTAGAGAGCTGATATTTCTTTGTGCAGCTATTCCATTATTTTCTCGTCTTTATCAAAAATCTTTATTAACCAAAAAACTCATAATGAAGAAAGCGGCAGCATTTTTATTTGTCATTTGTATCATGACTGGAATATCTGAAGGACAGTCAGTAACAAAAGAGACAAGAAACCTCAAAGGGTTCAGTAAAGTAAACTTTGGCATTTCCGGGAACCTTCAAATTAAAATCGGTCCTGAATTCAGCATAGTACTTGAAGGAGAAAAAAGTGATCTGAATGAAGTGATCACAGAACTTTCAGGAGACAAATTAATAATTAAACAGGATAACTGGAGATTTAATTTTAATGAGAGGGTAAATATTTACATAACCATGCCCGAAATTGAAGGAGTGGGAGTCTCAGGATCAGGTAAAGCTGAAATACTTGATCCTCTGAAAGATGCAGATAATTTAAGCCTTAATGTTAGCGGCAGCGGAAAGCTTTTAACTGCCGGGTTGGAGGCAGATGAGCTGAATTGCAGTATTTCAGGTTCAGGTAATATAATTATTGGTGGATCGGGCAATGCTGACAGGGGGAAAATCTCAATCAGCGGATCCGGGAACTATACGGGAGAATCTTTTGAGATTGACCACCTTGAGGTTAACGTTTCAGGGAGTGGTAATTGTTATTGCAAGGCAGGTGATTCACTTAAGGCTACTATATCAGGAAGCGGTAATGTTACATATTCCGGGAATCCGGATATTGATGCAAGAACTTCAGGATCAGGCCATGTGAGAGCAGCTAGATAGACTACGGTCTGATTATTTTAATAACATTGTTCTTTTCAACTTTAATGACCGGCGATGCCTTATATTTTTGCCGGTCATATTGTCTGTATTTTACCACATAATCTGCCGATCGGGTAATTTCATCCTCAATTTCCCAAAAGTTGGCTGGTGCT
>Ga0209575_10000537_pt1 | contig 22725 bp, 22 predicted proteins | sample Medcelwee11metaG_FD_187172 | JGI IMG/M metagenome (GOLD analysis project Ga0209575, IMG submission 187172) | Freshwater pond sediment microbial communities from the University of Edinburgh, under environmental carbon perturbations - Medium... | ecosystem: Environmental > Aquatic > Freshwater >...
CGAAATCGTCGAAGGAAATATTTTCAGCGGGAACTCCGAGGTTGTCGAGCATTTTAATAACAGCACTATTCATAACAGGAGGGCCACAGAAATAGTATTCAATATCCTCAGGTTCTTCATGTTTACTTAAATAGTTATCGAGCAGAACCTGATGAATAAAACCTGTCAGACCTGTCCATTTATCTTCGGGTAAAGGTTCTGAGAGAGCAAGATTGAAAGTGAAATTCGGGAATTTTTTTTCAATAGCCCTGAATTCTTCCACATAGAATACTTCCCTTAATGAACGTGCACCATACCAGTATGATACCTTACGTCCTGTTTTCAAAGTATTGAACAGATGGAAGATATGAGACCTTAATGGAGCCATCCCTGCACCGCCACCAATATAGACCATCTCGCTGTTTGTATTTTTTATATGGAACTCACCATAAGGTCCGGAAATAACTACTTTATCTCCTTGTTTTCTTGAGAAAACATAAGAGGAGCAAATCCCGGGAGGAACATTCATAAATTGTTTTTTTGTACTATCCCAGGGTGGAGTTGCTATCCTGATATTCAGTTTAATAAGATTCTTCTCAGCCGGGTAATTAGCCATTGAATATGCCCGGAATGTCTCAGTTGTGTTCTTAATACCAAGATCCCACATCTTAAAGTTCTCCCAATCTTCCCTGTATTCTTCCTCAATTGAAAAATCTCTGAATGAAGTTTCATACCTGGGAACATCTATCTGAATATATCCTCCGGGTTCAAAATTCAACTGTTCTCCTTCCGGAAGCCTGACTACAAATTCTTTAATAAAAGTGGCAACATTGTTATTGGAGACTACTTCACACTCCCATTTCTTTATTCCAAGTACTGATTCCGGCAGTTTAATTTTAAGTGGCTCCCTTATCTTAACCTGGCATCCCAGGCGCCAGTGGTTCTGCTGCTCTTTACGTGTAAAAAATCCTGTTTCTGTCGGTAGTATTGATCCACCACCATCAACTATCTGACACTTACACATCCCACAGGTACCTCCGCCACCGCAAGCTGAAGGAAGAAAAATTCCATTACCTGAGAGAGTTGTTAAAAGATTCGAACCGGGCGAAACAACAAGATCCCTGTCATTAATATGGAGAACGACATCCCCTTTTGGCGATAATTTATCCCTGGCAACAAGAAGCATGATGACCAGCATCAAAATTATGATAAGAAAAACTATAATACTGAAAAGAGTCGTTCCAAGAGCAGTGACACCTAATATCATAATATAAAAATTTCTGTTAAAGTTTAATGCCCATAAATCCCATGAATGCAATTGCCATAAGCCCGGTCAGGATAAAAGTAATACCCAAACCTTTTAGTGGTGCGGGAACATTACTGTACTTCATTTTTTCCCGTATTGCAGCTATACCTACAATCGCGAGCATCCAGCCAATTCCTGATCCGACCCCGAAAACCGTAGCCTCAGTAACATTAGCGTACTCTCTCTGCTGCATGAAAAGCGCTGCTCCAAGGATTGCACAGTTAACAGCAATAAGCGGCAGAAATATTCCAAGGGAATTATACAGTGACGGGCTGAATTTCTCAACAACCATTTCAACTAGCTGCGTCATGGCAGCGATTACAGCTATAAAAACCATGAATGTAAGGAAACTGAGATCAACATCAGCAAACCCTTCTCCAAGCCATATCATTGCTCCCTTTCTTAAAACATATTTTTCTATCAGGAAATTAACCGGTACAGTGATTAAAAGAACAAAGACAACTGCAATTCCAAGTCCGATTGCTGTTTTAACTGTCTTTGAGACAGCAAGAAAAGAACACATGCCCAGAAAAAAGGCAAATACCATATTGTCAATAAAAATTGACTTCACAAATATATTTAATAGGTTTTCCATGGTTCGCTATCCTGTTATTTCTCAATTAAACTTTTATCCCTGCTCCGCTGAAACCAGATAATCAATCCCACAAGGATCAGTGCCATAGGAGGCAGGATTATCATTCCATTGTTTACATACCCGGTATGATAGATCCCAAGCTTTTCCATTACCGGAAATCCGTAAACGGTTCCGGATCCAAGAAGTTCACGAAGAAATGATACAATAACAAGTATCATCCCATAGCCAAATCCGTTTCCCAATCCGTCTATAAATGAGGGCCATGGCTTATTAGCCATTGCAAATGCTTCAAGCCGTCCCATCAGGATACAGTTGGTTATAATGAGCCCGACAAACACGGAAAGCTGTTTACTCACATCAAATACATAAGCCTTGAGGAACTGATCGACAAGGATCACCATTGTTGCGATAACAACTAACTGGACAATTATCCTTATCCGGTCAGGTATATATTGTCTCATTGCAGCAATAACCGCGTTTGATACTGCAGTAACAATCATTACCGATAATGCCATTACTATTGCCGGCTTAAGCTTCACAGTGACTGCCAGCGCCGAACATATCCCCAGTACCTGTACAGTTATCGGATTATTTTTACCCAGGGGGGCAGTAAAAATATTCAGATTCTTAGCCGAAAACATCGGCTCTTTTTCCAGGTTGCCCATATTCTAATTTCTGTTTTTTAAGAGATAATCATTATACTTTAAAATGCAGTCGTAGAGCATTTTCTGAAGTCCTTTGCTCGTTATTGTACCTCCCGATATAGCATCTACACCGTGAATATCGTTTGGTTTTGCACCACCCTTATATACTTCGACAGAAACAAATTTATCATTGTCGAAAAATTTCTTCCCGGGGAACATTCCTTCAAAAGCCGGCGTATTAATCTCTGCCCCCAGTCCCGGTGTCTCACCCGCATGATCAAAAGTGACACCATAAATAGTATTCATGTCCGACTTAAGTGAGACATAACCATATATAGGCCCCCAGAGGCCCTTTCCTTCAACAGGAAGTATTATTACTTTCTCGCCGTCATCAGGAGTAGCTTTGAATACCGGAAGATACTGTTCTTCAAGAGGTTTCTTTAATTCATTTCTCAAATCAACATTGAAGGCATCTACCCCGGCAACCGGTTCGTTTTTCGAATTAAGAACAAAACTTTCCTTTATATACTTATCGTATAGTTCTTCAGTATTATCCCGTGTAGCCGGCACTCCAATTGACTCAAGCATACTCTTCTTTTTTTCTATTTCCAGGTTTTTTTCCTGGGCAGGCTGTAGTAGTGTGGCTGCCAATGAAAGTAAGGTCGCAACAGCAACTACCATGACTGTCGAAAAGATGAATATATATTTATTACTGAATTGCTTCATTTTGTTTAATTATTTTGAGGTGACTTTAGCCCGTTTAAGTCTTTTTTTGATGCTTGACTGGATGACAAAATAGTCAATCAGTGGTGCAAACAGGTTCATCAGGAGAATTGCCAGCATGACGCCCTCCGGGTAAGCCGGATTCACAACCCTTATAAGAAGTGATAGTACTCCAATGAGAAATCCATATATCCATTTCCCCTTTTCAGTCTGGGCTCCTGAAACAGGATCTGTAGCCATAAATACTGCTCCGAAAGCGAATCCACCCATCACAAAATGATAGTAGAAAGGAAGTTCCATATAGCTGTTGGCAGATGCTGCATTAAGCAGTAATCCCATTCCGAGTCCTCCGGCAAAAACGCTTACAATGATCTTCCAGCTTCCAATACCTGTCACAATCAGGATAATGGCACCTATCAATATTGCCAGCGTTGAAGTTTCACCAACCGAGCCAGGAATTGTTCCGATAAACATATCCATAAATGACGGAAGCTTTGTTGTTTCACCTGCTGCACATAATGATAAGGGTGTAGCCCCAGAAAATCCGTCAATTACATTTTTCCCTGCAGTTAATCCTTCGGTCCATACCTTATCACCTGTCATCCATGCTGGATAGCTGAAGAAAAGAAACGCCCTGGCAAGAAGAGCCGGGTTAAAGATATTCATCCCTGTTCCACCAAAGACCTCTTTGCCTAAAATTACCGCGAAAGCAGTAGCCAGCGCCAGCATCCAGAGTGGTACATCAATTGGCATTATCAGTGGGATGAGCAATCCTGTCACAAGGAAACCTTCATTGATCTCATGGCCCCTGATCTGGGCGGCAATGAACTCTATACCCAATCCTGTAACATAGCTCACAATTATAAGAGGAAGTATTTTCAGGAATCCAAACCAGAATGATCCGAAAATCGTTGCTTCAATTCCTATTGATTTATAATGCTGTAATCCAACATTATAAGCACCAAATAAAAGAGCCGGCAACAAAGCAATAATCACGACCGACATTGTCCTTTTAAGGTCAATTGAGTCTCGGATATGCGATCCCCTGAATGTGACCCTGTCGGAAACAAACATAAATGCCTCGAAGCCATCGAATACTGACTTCAGCTTCGAGAACCTGCCCCCCTCTGAAAAATGAGGCTTCAGCTTATCTAACTTATTTCTTAAAGAACTCATTATGATATTTTAATTCGTTTTCTAATTCATCTCCTTTTTCATCAGCTCAAGTCCTGACCTGATAATAGATTGTATCTCGATTTTCGAAGGACAAATAAATTCACAAAGGGCAAAATCTTCTTCAGCCACTTCATAAATACCGAGATTCTCCATCATATCTATGTCGCCGGCAAGAATTGCCTTAAAAAGCTGCATCGGATAAATATCCATTGGTACGACTTTTTCGTACTGGCCGGTTACAACGAATGCACGTTCTCCACCATGTAAATTAGTATCAGGTGTGTGGATCTTTTCAGGGAACAGACTTGAAATAAATATTTTTGAGAAGCTCAATTTATTTGTCCCGGGTGCTGCCCATCCAAAGAATTCAGAATAGTCTCCTTCGGGAATTACAGTTACCTGCGAATCATAATACCCGAGAAATCCGTCTGATGTGATCTTATTCCCTGTGAGAACATTCCCGCTGATAAATCTTAAATTCCCGGAATTCACATTATCCGATACTATTGAAGAGATTGAGGCTCCTGACAACATTTTATAATATTGAGGATTAATAACCTCTGATCCTGTCAGTGAAACGATCCTTTCAGGTTTGTAAATTCCTTCCCTGAAAAGCCTTCCTATTGCTATAACATCCTGGAGATTAACATACCAGACAACTTCTCCTTTATTCACAGGATCAAGATGATGAATATGGACGCCCACATTCCCGGCAGGATGAGGACCTGAAAAATATGAGATATCAACTCCAGCAGTATTGCTGAGAACTTCTGAAGGCGTAATAGTGCCATTAAGTACCAGATTTACTTTTCCATTGGTGAGCTTTGAAATTGCAGTTATCCCTGCCTGGAAAAAATCTGATGAGGAATTGTCCATTATAAAATTATAATCCGGAGCAAGCGGAGCAGTGTCAAAACCTGAAATGAATATAGATTTTGGAACATCTGAAGGCTTCGCAACAACATGGTATGGGCGCTGCCTGACTGCCGGCCAGAGACCCGATGAGAGCAAATGTTCTTTAATCGTTTCTCTCGTCATGGCTGACGGATCAGCTATCCCAAAGTCAACAAAATCATTACCTGCCCTTTCAATAACTACCTCAAGCATCTTTCTCCGGTCTCCTCTTTCTATTGACAGAATCTTTCCGGAAACAGGTGAGGTAAATAGAATTTCCGGATGAAGTTTATCATGAAAAAGTGGAGATCCTGCTTTTACAATGTCTCCCGGCTTAACATTAAGCTTTGGCACAAGACCGGGAAAATCAACCGGCTTTACTCCAAAGATCGCAGTATTTGCCACTCCGGCAATCTGCTTTTTTGCAGTACCCAGTATCCGGATATCAAATCCTTTTTTTAACCTGATTCTTTTGGTCATTTTAATATATCCTTATTAAAATAATTCTTGATAAACAGAGTTTTGTTAATAAAATAACAATGGGTACAAAAATATAAATAGCTTGGGACATTTCTTTAAAAATGCTAAATATGATGTATTAATTTGCATTATTTTTGTTTGAACGATCCTGATACTTTCATTTATGCGCGGATTTCTGATTTCTGCTTTACTGTTTGTCCTGCTTTTAAATATAAAAGGACTGGATTATACCCGGGTTGCTGGCTCTGATTATAAATCCGCGCAAACAGGTGAAAATGTGTACGAAACAGAGACAACCGTTTATACAAGTAAAACATTCGATGATAGGATCAAAACCGTCCAGCTTTATAAAGATGGTTGGAACCTCTCCTATCCGATTATCAAACTTAACAGCGATGAAAAGCTTGTTCTGCAATTCGATCTGCTTGATGACCAGATTGAATCTTATGATTATACATTCATCCACTGCGATAAAGACTGGAACAAATCTGACATTTTCACCAACACTTACCTCGATGGTTTTGCCGACAATCAGATTGAAGATGTCAAACCTTCATTCAATACAACAGTAAATTATATACATTACAAGCTTACTTTCCCGAACGAACGGATCAGGTTTACACTCTCAGGGAACTATATCGTAACTGTTTATCCCTACGGGGAGCCAGACAACCCGGTTCTTACACAACGGTTTATTGTCACGGAAACCGGTGCCGGAATTGATATTACAACACACCGGCCTATGATGACATCGGCAAATAATGAAGGACAACAGATCGATTTTACAATTAAACTGAACGGGCTCAATATTATTGACCCATCAAGGAATATTTATTCTTTCATCCTTCAGAATGGAAGGTGGGACAATGCAAAAAAAAATCTCAAACCCGATATTTTCGGAAATAATGAGGTTACATACAATTCATTATCTGAAAAAAATATTTTCAGAGGAGGGAATGAATTCAGATATTTCGACATCAAAAGTATCAGGTATCAGTCGGAATTCATAAAAAAAATAGACTTCGTGTCGCCATATTATAATGTTTATCTATTCCCTTCCGAAAGCAGGGAGTCAAAGCCTTATTTTTACTGGCAGGACTTCAACGGTAAATATTATATTGCCTTCCAGGAGGGAAGAGATCCGGAGACTGATGCTGATTATGTTAACGTATATTTCACTCTTCCTTCAAAATACGAAGAAAAAGGAGGAAGTATGTATGTCTCAGGAAATCTTAACAACTGGGCATTCGATAAAAATAACCTAATGACCTACAATGTGTTACAAGAACAATACGAATGCATGCTGTTATTGAAACAAGGCTGGTACAATTATGAATATGTGTTTCTGGCGAATGGTAATAAGGATGGTACTGCTACAAAATTCGAGGGCAGTCATTACGAAACTGAAAATGATTACACTGTAATTGTCTATTACAGGAATCCGAGAGACAGATACGACCGGGTAATAGGTACGTTTACAGCAAATACATTGAACCGTATGACTAACTGAAAAGTATCACTTTTCTACACTGACCAACTGAACAATTATATCGTTTATTTATTTTTTACTTCATAAACCGCTGTACTCCAATCTGATGGTTTTGCCGGGGCACAATTCCGGAACTGTATGTTATTGGTAAGATCTCCTTCAATCTTAACAGATAACTTATTGGCCGGAATATTAAAATTTACTCCTTTAAAGGTTATATTGCTTGCATCCAATATTTTTATAGTGCTATCAGCACTGTGAATGTTTATATTTCTAAGAATGATACCCTTTGCATCATTGATTGTTATTAAAGCATTGCTGGTCACCTCTGCATTTTCAACAATGAAGTTTGTCAGAGGTGACTCCGGGAGAGCAATTATATTGATAAACTGCCGGGCCTGTTCAATAATTATATCCCGGGCAAGAATATCTTTAAAAAATGGAGTTAGTTTGTCTACTTTCCTTAGCGGAAACCGGCTTGCCAAATCACCCACATACATGCTGCTGCCTAGCATATCCACATCAAACGCTGATTTCCTGAGGTTCATCCTGATCCTTTCGTAATAAAGGCTCTCACCGCCACCACCCCGGGGCCTGCGTGTCTTAAATCGTATCCCGATATCTGTTTCATCAAACACACAATCATGTACATAAAGATTTCTAACGATTCCAGCTGTTTCACTTCCACAGGTTACTCCGCCATGACCCTGTTTGGCAAGACAATATCTTACTACGACATTTTCTGTCGGCCTGTTAATCATTATCCCGTCTTCTCCACGTCCGGCTTTCATAGTATAACAGTCGTCACCACATGTCAGAGTACAATACTCAATTAAAACATTTCTGGACGACTCTATATCGATCCCGTCACCACTAGGAACACCAAATGAGTTTACTGTTACCCCCCTTATTATTACCCCGTCGCAATAGACAGGAACAATATTCCAGAATGCACCATGCTCAAGTGAAATTCCTTCGATATAAACATTTTTACAATTTATGGGAGAAATAAAGTTGGGCAGAAATACCGGGCTTCCGTTCTTCCCGTCAAATATACGTTCTGAGGCAGGTTTCTCAAGCGGAACATTTGTTTCAATAGATCCATAACCAATTGCCTGCTTTTTTACAGAACCACTGGCAGGGCCAATAAGCTTACCTTTGCCGGTAACAGCGATATTCTCCTGCCCGTTCGCGTAGATACAACCTCCCAGAGACATACCCTCGACTCCTGCACTCCTGGTAAATACAACCGGCAGATAGTCTTCAATCTGTCCGCTGAAACGTAATTCCGCGTTTTCTTCCAGGTGGAGATTAACATTGCTCTTAAGGCTTATTCTTCCGGTTTCCCAGACACCAGCCGGAACAACTACTGTTCCTCCGCCCCTGCCATTGAGTTCATCAATGGCTGCCTGTATAATAAGAGTGACCTTTTCGCCCTGTTTTGCCCCTCTTTCAGATATAGAAATTGTAAATTCCTTAAATGTTGGTTTTCTGAACTGAGGCATTCTGAACGGAGCCTTTACAGGGGTTATCTCTTCGGGTAACTTTAATGCCCCCACTTCATCTTTTGTAGGTATTGGTTCTTTTCCTGATGGTGATGCCTCCAAAGAATAATAACTTTCAAGGCAAAAAATCAAAATGAAAAGAAAAATTGATTTTTTAAATAAGACTTTTGTTTTCATAATAATAGGCATATCCTCAAGTGATTGTTAATCAAGATTATCCGGTCGATTACGATCTTTTAACAGGTTTCTAAATTTTTTAACTCTGTGAAATGTAAGATAATTGGCGTCATGAAAATTATGAGCCCCTCCGTATTCATCATCATAAGCGGTACGTGACAGGAATATAATATCCTGTCCATCAAATTGCCAGTCAACATATTGGAAGCCATGATTTTTAACATCCGGATGATGCAATAATACTTTCTCAACGATCCAGTTTTTCATATCAGCTGAACTTTTTAAAACGAGTGTATTACGGACAGATGATGCATCCATATCAAAAAATCCATCAGTAATCATGTTAACAATTGCCCAGTAATGTTTGGATTTTTCATCATACCTGATAGAAAATTTACGTGCTCCGCCAACAAAATCCATAAATCCGCCCGAAGGGTCAAATGATGCTGTTAAACCATCATCACTGATTTTTACTATCGCAGCAAGGTCGCGACCTTTTTCAGTAGTTGCAACCCGCAATACGTCAACTATTGACCCTTCAGGAGTGACCACAGCATTACCTTCCAGCCATCCCCTTAAGTTACCGTCCAGATATGTTGAATCATAAGGCAAAAAATTGGTTGCTGTCCAGTTTGCGGCATTCAGAAGATCTTCACCTTCAGGGGATGAAACCATCATTGCACTGTATCTTTTACCCCAGACTTTGGTATCTGATTTAGCATTTTCAACAGCACGCCACAGACGACCGTTATGAACAACAACAGGCATCGGGGCAGTATGATATTCGCCTTCAAACAGTAATCCATTTGAAGAGTCAGTTGGCTCACTCCAGGAATTTCCTCCATCCAGAGAACGCCGGATAATAAGATTGCCATGGTGCTTCCAGGTACCCATTATATATAACGCATCCCGGTGCACAAAAAGATTGGACCAGAATTGCCCTTTGATTTCTGAAATTCCGGACCATGTTTTTCCCTTATCAACAGATTTGAAAACAGTCGTTAATGCCTGCTCATATTCTGTAGATCCAGGGCCGAAATGATCATGTGAGGCAACGTAATCTCCATTTGGAAGGATACAGATGGATGGCGAACCAATGTATATACTTGTCGATGCCGGGATATAATCAACTATCACACCGGGGACTTTCGGTACCTGAGCATTTATTTGTACAAAAGCTGATGCAACAAATAATGCGATTACAGATAATCCGGTTTTCACAACAATCTTATTTATGTTTCTCATGAATATCAATTCCATACTGCATAAAAATTGCATGCTTCAAAGTTTTAAGTATCTCATTCATATACTCTTCCACTGCCCTCACGGAACCAGGCAGAGTAAAGATAAGTGATTTACCGATTATTCCCGCTACGCCCCTGCTGAGTAAAGCATTAGGTTTTTCAGTCCCATACCTGACCCTGATATACTCCATAATCCCGGGAATCTCCTTTGAAAGCATCGGGGTTACTGTCTCAACTGTAATATCACGCGGACCTATTCCAGTGCCTCCGGTTGTTATTATAACATTAACATTATTACATGCATTTTTTAAAATATCACTTAAAACTGCAACTTCGTCAGGGATAAGTGTAAGATTAACACTATATTCCCATTTTATAGAAGAAAGATACTCTGAAATAATATCCCTCACTTTTGGTCCGCTCTTATCTTCATACTCACCCCTGAATGCCCTGTCGCTCAGAGTAATAATCAGAATTTCTAATTTTTCAGGAAGATTCATCTCTTTACTTTTTCAATAAGTTCAATATTATCAATGATCATATTCTTATCAACTGCCTTGCACATATCATAAACAGTCAGCAAGGCAACCGATACTGAAGTTAAGGCTTCCATCTCCACGCCGGTTTTACCTGTACAACGGATCTCGCTTTCAACTGATACACCCGAGGAGTCTGTAATAAGTTCCAGTTTCACATTTTCAAGAGGAAGATTATGGCACAGAGGAATCAGAGATCCGGTCTCCTTGGCAGCATTTATCCCTGCAATCTGTGCTACAGTAAGGACATCTCCTTTCTTAAGCTGGTTCTCCCTGATAAGATTAATTGTCTCATCAGCAAGCTTTATATGACCACGTGCTCTGGCTATCCTGGTCTGTACCACTTTATCGCCAACATCTACCATTACTGCTTTACCTTTACTATCGGTATGTGTAAGATTCTTCATGATATCTATCCTCCTATGTTATAAAATTCGCCGGTCAGGTTATTGGTCCCGCATGCCGGTTTTACTCCGATTGCTTTTTTTATTGCCTCTGCATACCCCAACTCCCTTATATTAAATCCTATATCGTTGAAAAGGCATGGCTTAAGAATTCCGCTGGCAGTGAGTCTTAACCTGTTGCATACTGAACAATCTCCGCCAGATCCGCCTTCAACAGTTGTAAAATGTCCTCCGGCAAGGTCCATCTGTTTTATATATCTTATTTCCAATTTATTAACACTACAATACTCAGTTACAGCAACAGCATCCTGGTCGTATTTAGATTCCTTAACCACACAATTTATTTTAACCGGATCCAATCTTACTTTCACGGCAGCTTTAATTCCATCTAAAACATCTTTTATATTTCCTCCCCTGGTGATATATGAGAATTTTACGGGATCCATCGTGTCGAGGCTAATATTTACCCTTTTAAGGCCTGCCCTTTTAAGTTCAGAGGCGAACTCCTTAAGGAGCACTCCGTTTGTTGTCATTGAAAGATCACTGATTCCCTCAATTGCGGCAATCATTCTGACAAGTTCAACAATACCCTTCCTTACAAGAGGTTCTCCACCCGTAAGCCTTACTTTAGTTATCCCACTTGCGGCTGCAATCCGAGTAAAATCAGCAATTTCTTCAAATGAAAGAATATCCTTATGACTGAAAAGTTGAATTCCCTCCTCCGGCATGCAGTAGCGACAACGCAGGTTGCATCTGTCTGTCACCGAAATGCGAAGATAATTTATCTCCCTGTTAAATCTGTCGAACACTTACAATTTCCCCCTTTTCAATTGATTCTACTCCTGCCGGAACCGATATAAAACCATCAGCATCAGGCAGGGCCGTAATGTGACCCGAACCATGGTATTCGACAGGAGTTGCACTATTGTTGTCATTTATTACTACCGGTATCAAAGCCATACGGTCGGAATATTTCCTCGAAAATTTTATACTAATTGGAAGCTTCAGATATACCTGCTTCCATTCGCAGCCCATCATTTTATAGATCAAAGGACGCACGAGCATTTCAAACTGAATAAATGAAGATACCGGATTTCCGGGCAGTCCAAATACAACTGCCTTGTTATGGACCCCAAATGTTGTTGGTTTACCGGGCTGGACAGCTACCTGTGAAAAAAGGATCTTTACACCAGCTTTCTCAAGTACCGAAGGCACAAAATCAAAATCACCCATTGAAACCCCGCCTGTGATCAATACCATATCATTTTCCGAAATTGCATTACTTATCACCGAAAATGTTTCATTTTCATTATCCCTGGCAATACCATAATATACAGCAACCACGCCTGACCTTTCTGCCTGTGCCATCAGCTGAAATGCATTGCTGTTTCTGATCTGCGCCGGGCCTGGAATTTCAGAAGGTTCGACTAATTCGTCTCCGGAACTGATGACTGCCACTCTTACCATTCTGCTCACATTCACAATAGTATGCCCTGCTGATGCCAGCACAGCAATGTCCTGAGGTTTTATAATCCTCCCCGGCTTAAGAACTTCATCACCTTTTTTAACATCTTCGCCCTTAAGAGCAATATTCTCTTTCTTAAAAATCTCCCTGAACTTTACTTTTCCTGAAGGCCTGATTTCAGTATCCTCAACCATTATAACACAATCGGCACCCATTGGAACAATTGCTCCTGTCATAATCCTGGAACATTGATTTTCACCAATTGTTTTCTCCGGGATTTTACCGGCCTGGATAGTCTCGAGAATTTCAAGGTCATTTTCAAGATCACTCCTGCGGCAGGCAAAACCGTCGACAGATGACTTATTAAAAGGCGGTAAATTAATGTCGCATAGAATACTTTCTGCCAGGACCCGGTTTAGCGAACTCGTAAAAGGGATTGTTTCTGTACCAGTACTGAAGGCTGATCTCATTACAATCTCATACGCCTGCTCAAATGTTATCATACTCATAACCAGATGATTTTTACTTTTACAAGTTTAAATATAATCTCTCAATCGGTAATTCCACTCTTTCATGCACCAATCCCGGAAATATTAAACACTGCCTCCCAGGACAATCCCGGCTTCTGGCGGGAAGCTTATCCAAACTTCCGACAGCTCACTTATATTCAAATTCTTAAAATCATTGCCGGAAACATCAGCAAAGAATAACTCTCCTGCATCAATTATTATTTCCATTCCAGACTCTGAGGGAAGTATCTCTTTTACAATTCCTTTAAATAAGTTATCATTTAATTTACCTGGTTCAGAGTTATGGATCTTAATTGCATCACTTCTCAGTATCATAATCCCCTCATCGGGATAATCATTTTTTGAAAGGCTAAATACCAGATTACCATTGCAATGTGCCTTCCAGTTTCCATTTTCATTAAAGAATTTTACACGGAAGAAGTTTCTTATACCGGCATACCTTGCTACAAATTTGTTGGCTGGTTTCGTAAATACCTTATCTACAGTTCCCTCCTGGATAATATGCCCGTTATGGATCACCCCAACACGAGTAGCAAGGCTTACTGCTTCACGGTAATCGTGAGTTACATGAACTATTGTGAGTCCTTTTCTGTTAAGATGCCGGAAAGTTCTTTTGACATCATCTTTCAGGCTGGCATCCAATGAGGCAAGAGGCTCATCAAGAAGAAGAAGGTTCGGCGATGTGACAAGCGTTCTGGCAAGAGCAACACGCTGCAGTTCCCCACCTGACAGATTCTGAGTAAATCGGTTTAATAGGTGACTTATATTCAATTCACTGGCTATCACAGATACCTTTTGACGGATCGTTTTCTTATCCATTTTCCTGCAATGAAGCGAGTAAGCAATATTTCCATAAACTGTCAGATTCGGAAATATTGCGTAATCCTGGAAAACCAGTCCAATATTACGTTCCTGAATCTTCCTTCTTGTAATATTCTCATTATCAAGCCATATCTCACCAGAATCGACCTCATTTAACCCTGCAATAAGCTCAAGTAGCTGAGTCTTGCCTGATCCTGATCTACCCAGAAGTACATAATATTCACCTGCCGGTATACTTATATTTATATCGGAAAGGGCGAAATCGCCCAGCTTTCTTGATACATTCTTAAGTTTCAGCATCGGGCATTATTTGAATTTCCTTTTTTCTCACTGAGATAAGGCGTAAAAGTATAAAAACAAACAGGGCAATAATAATAAAAAGTACTGAAGCGGGTCTGGCGTAATTAAGCCCGAATGAACTGAATCTTTCATAAATGAGCACTGGTGCAATCATCGGATGATAGGCAACAATTACCACCGCGCCAAACTCACTCATTCCCCTGGCAAACATCATAATGAATCCTGTCATAATGCTCCTCCACGCAAGAGGAAGGGAGATTGTGAAAAAGACTCTTGAGCGGCTTGCTCCCAGACTAAGAGCTGCCTTTTCAAGCCTTTCAGGGACCGCTGCGAAACCATCGCGTGCAGAGTTGATAATGAAAGGGATACTAACAAATGCCATTGCAAGAGCAATCCCTGCAGGATTATTTATCAATGTAAGTCCAATAGAATCAGCTGCTTTTCCTAATAATCCGTCTCGCGAAATAAAACCCAGGATTGCAATCCCGGCAGCAGTATGAGGCAGAACAATCGGGAGATCGATAATTCCCTGAACAATGCTTTTGAACGGAAAATTCCTGCGTGCAAGAAGCCATGCCAGGGGTATAGCACCAAAGGCAAAGAAAAAAGTGGCAGCAAATGAAACCCATAATGTAAGCCAGATACTACCCTGAACCTCTTTATCGCTGACAGTCTCTAACAGTTCTGCTCCCCCTGTATTAAGAAACATTCCAGCCAGGGGGGCCAGAATAAACATCAGTACCAGCGAAGAGAGTACCAGTAATATTAAGTTAAACGGATTGTATTTAACCATGATTAACCGTTAGGGAATTTGTGCTTTTAAATATTGTCTAAGCTGAACAGGGATCTGATCAGGTTGCTCCGTGCTGAAAGGAATAATAGGTTCCTGTCCATTCCTTCTGAAAATTTCGAGTCCTTCATCGCTCAACAGGAATGAAATGAAATCAACAGCGATTTCACTTTGTGGAGCATCTTTCAGAACCGTAAGACTATAATTGATATACTCACCGGTAACTGTCATAATACTTTTAGGTGTACTTCCGGTTATATCAAGCGAGACAGAATTATATATCTTATTTTTCCATGGATTGCCTAGATTAATATAATCAGGCAGTTCGATATATTTTAATTTGTGCTGTACAGCTACTGATTTATACTGAAACATATAATCCACAGCATTGGATTCAACAAGTGCAACCAGATCGACTTCCTTAGGTCTGATAAATTCAGTGTTTTTTGATGACAGCTTGTCTGCAAGTCCGGATTTACCATAATATTTCTCAGCCAGCTTAAATAACAATACTGTTCTGTAACCGCACGGGTCAGCATTGGGCTCTGATCTGGAAAAAGTTACATCTTCCCTTAACAGTATATCCATCCAGTTCAGTGAATCAATTTCTTCAGCATATTTTGACTTCTCCTGGAAGGAAATAACTAGCTCATTTGTTGCAAATCTTATGCTCCACGATGCATAATCAGGTATAATAAGTTCATTTATAACAAAATAGTCGGCAGAAGCAATAATGTCACATGGTTTTTTCAGTTCGGTAATTTTACGGGCACACACAAGGCTTCCTGCAGGTTCGAGGAGAAATTTCACCCCAGGGTTCTTTTTTTCATAATCAGCTGTAATCTTTTTTAAGGGAACCGAAAGACTACCGGCATGAAAAATTATTACCTCATTATTTTTTGTCCGGGTACCATTTTTACAACCTGAGAAAACAAGCGATAATATTGTAATAGTTAAAAAAAAGAATCTCACTTTCTGTATCATTTTTAATTATTTCTGATACAAATATATAATTTGTTGGGGGTAGTTTAACTATTGGTATTTCTTAACCACCTCAATTACTTCTGGCAGATCCATTCCGATTTTTTCCAGGAATTCTATCTTCGGAACTCCATTATTATTCCAACCCCGCCTTTTATATACAGCATCTCTCAGCGATTCATACTGGTCTTCACGATAATGCCTCAGAACCTTCATCTTTTCTTCTGTTGTTTTACCAGCCGGATCAAATCCAACCTTTTCAATCAACTGCTTATCATAGCGTTCTGCCCTCGATTCATATTCCTCTTTGGTAACAGGTCCTGCTGCGCGGTAAGGCTGATTATCATAAAATCTGGTACCAAATCCTCTTCTCAGATTGAAAACCCTCTGGAAATTATAAACCCTTTCAGAATCTTCAACAAGTCTCTTCTTGTCAAATTCTCTGCCGGTAACTGCCTTATATATAGTAATATAATTATCAACATGTTCAGGCACTTTTGCCGGTTCATCACTTGTAGCATTTGTTTCAGGTTCAACATCATTCCATGGAAGTTTGCAGAGCCCCACAAGTCCAAACCATGTTCTGAACATTGGGAAATAATGTAATGCTTCGGCTTTGTTCTCAAATGTCGGGATTTGATTATTTACCATATCCATGAATATCAGCCATGCCTCATCATGCTGTGGACCTTTGTTTGTAAGTGCAAATCCACCCTGCTGGGCAAGAGATTCCTTTGGCATATATTGTGAATATTCAAGTCCCTTATTTTCCATACCTATATCATTAAGGAAGGCAGAATCACCCCACCCGTTCTTAATGAATATCTCCTTCATCCTGCGGACTCCCTGTCCGGCAGTCATTCCGAATCCTCCTCCCCGGGCAACCTGGTGAAGCATCACAAGAGCATCTTTTGAATTTCCAAACCTAAGGTCAAGTCCGCCTGTACGTTCCAGGTTAAGAATTCCATTCTCAAAACACTCCATTATGAAGGCAGTAAGTGTGCTCCATGTAATTGTACAAATGCCATAAGTATCACAATAAAAGTTCGTTTCGATAATATAGCCCGGATCAAAAATCCCGCAGTTTGAGCCGAGTCCGGCAGCATTCTCATACTCCGGTCCATCGACAATTACCTTTTGTCCCTTGTAAGGGCCTGTCTGTAATTCGAAATCATCTATCCCCTTGCTGCACGACATATTGCATCCAATCCAGCATCCGTCGGGAATTCCTTGTGTAAAATTTCTTTTCCACACCGAAGAATCGATTTTAAATGCATCGGGGTGACTTCCGTATTTATAATTCATAACCGGAAGAAGGTCGTGATCATTCATGATCTCCATAAGGTGAGCTGTTCCAACCTGCCTCATCTGGCATTGCTTGTCATCGAGTTCCCGGATCTCCCTGTTAAACCGCTTCCCTCTCTCCATTATTGCCTCAAGATCAACAACATTGTTAAGATTACCTTTTACTCCCGGGATCTTACAAACAAGGGCTTTAATCTTTTTATTTCTGAAAACAGTTCCAATACCGCCCCGCCCTGCCTGCTTCAGACGTACTTTTTTCCTTTTAGGATCGTAGAAGCTGAAATTCAACATCCCTATAAGTGAATGCTCAGCAGCTGAACCTGTCGAAACAACTCCAATATTTTTTCTTTCATTCTCATTATCTGCGAATATTTCTGTAAGTTGTTCTGCCAGGAGGTGACTATCTGTTGCTTCGGCAGGCGCCTCAAATATTTCAACCCTGTGGTTTATGCCATCAATATAAACTATAACATCCCGTTCAGCTTTCCCCTGCAGTTCGAGAGCATCAAATCCGGAAAATTTCAGGAAAGGACCAAAGAAACCACCAACATTACTGTCCATTACAGAACCTGTTTGCGGAGAGAGGGTTACCACAAGAGATTTACCGGTACCGGAGTATTGGGTAATGCCACCTATCGGACCCGATGATATAATTATCTCATTATCAGGATCATTCCATTGGGTATCAGGTTTTGTGGCATCCCAGAGAAGTCTCAGGCCATATCCCTTCCCTCCTATGAACTTTTCCTTCATCACTGCAGGAACATCTTTCTCCTTTATTTCAGGGGTTCCCACATTGATATAGAGAATCTTGTCAGTATATCCTTTTTGTAAAGGAGTCCAGATATAATCCCAGCTCTTTATGAGCCTGTGTTGTGATTTTATTGATTGAATATCCATAAATGAATGGTATTAACTGAAGCCTTTTATGATTACAAATTTAAATCAATTAAATTAGGTTAAGCATGATATTAATCAATATGTTAACGGTTTGCATAAAGAGAATGATGCAGGAGAACTTAAGGCTTTTAGAAGTAAATCCCAAATCGTATCTTTGCTTCTGCTTCATACATATAAAGAACTCTTTCGATGAAATTTTCTGAAATAAAAGCACATCTTGGAAAATTCAGGATAGGGATCGCAGGCGCAGGAGGACTAGGCTCCAATTGTGCTGTTGCCCTTGCCAGAAGCGGAGTGGGAACTCTTGTAATATCTGATTTTGATACAGTTGAACCCGCGAACCTTAACCGGCAGTATTTTTTCACAAATCAGGTAGGAAAACTGAAAACTATCGCTCTTAAAGAAAATATTTCACGTATCAATCCTGATACTGTTGTTATAGCTCACGCGGAGAAACTTGATAAACAGAACATTCCTGTAATCTTTGAAGGATGCGATATTCTTGTAGAAGCCTTCGACAGCGATTTAATGAAGGAGATACTGATTGAGACAGTGCAGATTAAGATGCCAGGAATACCCTTAATAATAGGATCAGGTCTAGCCGGATGGGGAAATAATAGCACTATACAATGCAGAAAAATTGATGATACACTTTATGTTTGCGGTGACGAATCAACAGTAGCAGATGCAGACCTCCCTCCAATGGCTCCAAGGGTTGGGATAGTTGCAAATATGCAGGCAAATATGGTTATTGAGATACTGATGAAAAAGAGATTAGAATATTTTCAGGAATGAAGATACTTTTAAATAACAGGGAAGAGTTATTCGATAAAGAGAGAATGACTGTGAGCGAAATGCTGGAGCTGAAAAAGTTCTCGTTCAGAATGAGGATAATTAAAATAAACGGGGTGCTTATACCAAGAGATAATTATGATTCAGTTGCCATATCTGATGGCGATGTCGTCCAGATGCTCTATCTGATGAGCGGGGGTTGAAAAAAATATTGTAGGTTTGTAGTGGAATGATCAGATTTAAATTCATCAATAAATTACCCTCGATATTCAGGAATAAATATTTCCTGACAGTTTTAATTTTTCTGTTATGGATACTCCTTCTCGACTCCAACAATCTGATCGCCAGATATAAAGAAATGCACAATCTACATCAACTCAAGAAAGACAAGGAGTATTACTTAAACAAAATTGAGACTGATAAAAGAAAGCTGAAGGAGCTGAAAACCGATAACCATAACCTTGAGAAGTTTGCCAGGGAGCAATACCACATGAAGAAGCCAGATGAAGATCTTTATATTGTTCTTACACCACAGGAAGATCGCAAGATCAGGAGGAAAAACAGGTAGTCACTCCGTTTATTTTCGTACCTGCTTCTCTGATCCCTTTTCCATTTCTCTGAAACAGACCAGCAGATCACGTGGATTTTCATGAATGATCTGATTTCCTGAAATAGCCAACAATTCTGATGCAGATTCAATTACAGGTTGCTTTTCATAAAGCTTATCATGTATGTGATTCATATACCTGATAATCCTGAACATATTGAACCAGTCAAAGAATCGTTTCCGGAATGATTCTTTGCCGGACGTATTCCATTGTATTTCAGTGATTTTATCCATCCATTCCTCTTCAGGTATATAGGATAATAATCCTTTCGGAAGATTTTTATAATGATTTCTTAAACTGGCACTGTTACAAAGAAACAAGTCTTCAACCAGTGTAAATAGTAATCTAAGTTCCCTGAAGGCATTTATATTATAAGTGAGTAGTTGTTGTTTGTCATTTTCCATCAGCCTTGTGATTGTTGCTCCGGTACCGAACGGGACCCTGTATGATTCTCTTGGAGAAGGGTATACAGTTGTTGAATCAAGATTAAAGTAGCCTCCGAGAGGTAAAAGTTTCTGTATGAAATAGAAATCCTCTCCTGCCTGTTTCCTGTTCATCCCTCCGGCTCTGACATACTGATTCGCCCTTACAGCCATTGCAGAGCCAACTGTATGAAAAGGATAAGGGAAGCATGAAAACTTTAATCCCTGCAGGTAATATCTCAGATGAAGTTCATAAAGAATAATATGATCATATAACTCTTCAGAGAATTCTTTCCCCGACATCGGATGTTCAAAACTGATGGAGCATGCTGAGTGCTCCTTACGTTTCAGAAAGTCATCACATAATGAAACAAAATAATTTCTTTCAACAGTACAATCTGCATCAAGGCAAGCAATAACACCTTCAGGTTTTTCAAGCCAATCGAACCGGCGAAGAGCTTCATCCATTCCTGTTTTTCTTGCAAGTCCCACACCCCAGCCCTTAATGGAAGGTTTTCCAACATCAAAAATATAAAGCCGGAAAAAGGCATCCGGGTTATCCTTTTTCCAGCTTTCAATATTTTTAACAGATATTTTGTTGTTCGTGAGAGCAGTATCGTCAGCATCTGCACGGGCATTTACAACAATAATAATTTCAACTTTACAATCGGGCTGAAAACAAGATTCAAGAGAATCCAGAACGTGTGTTATTCCGGGTTCATTATAAGCCGGTACAACTACAATAATACCTGTCCGTTTATCGGGAGTTTCTTTTATTGTTTCAGGGAACAGCGCCCTTTTTTCAAGCCACGCTGCAGCAAAGCCCATTGCACTTATTTTTTCTCAGCCTGGTACTTTTTATTCAGTTCATCAAGCACTCTCTGTGTAATGTCGAGTCCTGAATCGCCGTAAAGCACAACACTTCCAAAGCTCTTACCAAGAATATACTGGTAATTATAATCAGCCTTATTTTCTTCGAGGTAATTTGTAATATACTCAATGATCTGACGATTCATAACCTGCTCCTCTTCCATGAGGTTTGCCTGAAGATTATCCCTGAGGGTAACAAGTTCCTGTTGCTGCTGCATGAGATCCTTTTCCATTTCTGCAGCTGTTGCCCTGGTTACCAGGCCTTTAGTTATCTTCTCCTGATAGTCTCTTGCGCCTTTTTCGTACTTTGTTCCTTTGGAATTCAATTCTGCTTCAGCTTTCTGCTGTTTGTCCATAAGGTCATTTCTTCTGTCAAAGAACATATCGAACTTATATATTACCGAATCAATATTTATATAAGCAATTCCCTGTGCAGAAGATTGAATCTGATTGGAATTACTGACAGGTTTTTTACTTTTATTTCCGGTAAAATGCAGAAAATAAAGAAATGCTGTTGCAAGGAATAAAGCAGCAAAAAGTATCACAGTAAGTTTTTTCATCACAAGCTGAATATTTGTTTAACAATAGTAAGTCGCAAATATATAACTTTTAAGCAATTCAGGAAACGACAGGCTTGAATTTATTAAAAATGGCGCAAAGGCAGAAGGATTTAAGTGCCCGGTGGAATAAAAACGGTTTTCAGAATTCAGGGCAGGGAATTGCTCTGATTTTGTGTCGCTGAGAACCTATAGTAAATGAGGTGAATTCATAAATAAGTGAGATCTCGTGAGCGCCGCCGGTAGAACCGATCAGGTTTGAAACAGTGAAATCGTAGCTATATCCAATATGAAACTGGCTTGTTTTAAATCCTACCAGGGCAATTATAGCATCTCCTGCCTGGGATGTCACAAGTGGAATTCCCCTGTACCACAATCCGAAGATCAGAGGATCCTTATAATAATAGAGCCCGATATCGGTCTGATAAAATTTAGATTGCTTCTGGAAATTCATTGCAACTGACAGAACCTCTTTAAGTTTGGTTCGAAGCCTGGTTTTCTTTAATACCTGCACCCCACCATAAAGATTAAATTTTACCGGGACTTTGGACTCGTCTCCATAGAATGAAGTTTTGGGAACCAGGAGGTGGTCGATTGTAAATCCGCCCCATATCCTGTCGTTGTAAACAAGAACCGATGTAGCAAAATCGACATCAGCAACATTATCAAACGGAGGAGGCGTAACAGGAGGTGTTGTGCCGCTTCCGCTAATCTGGCTGTTAAAGACCAGTTTATAAATATCGAGCCCAAGGTAATAGAATTTGAAATTTACACCAGGTCTGATATGCCATTCCCGGTTAATCTGAAAGTCGTATGAATAGAGGAGTCCAATGTTTGTAGTACTCAGATCACCAGAACCTGCAACATCATAAGTTGCAAGTATGCCAATACCGGAATTAAAGTTGGGCATGGCTTTATCGAATGCAAAACTGTATGTATTAAAAACCCCGGGAAGTGCCGGCCACTGACTCCTGTAGTTCATCGACAGCCTGTACTCTTCAGTTGCACCGGCAAACGAGGGAGAAAGGTAAAGCGGATTGGCATAAAATTGGGAAAATGTCGGATCCTGACCATAACCATCTGCAAAAAGGATGCATGTCAGTAACAGTGTATATTTTATCCTCCTAAGCAAAGCCGATCCAGTTAGGTTTATACCGACGAAAATAGTCAAATCAATTTACAATTCCTTGCTATTTAACGAATTTTTGCCTGAAATATGCTATGGCCTGAA
>Ga0209575_10000539_pt1 | contig 22673 bp, 22 predicted proteins | sample Medcelwee11metaG_FD_187172 | JGI IMG/M metagenome (GOLD analysis project Ga0209575, IMG submission 187172) | Freshwater pond sediment microbial communities from the University of Edinburgh, under environmental carbon perturbations - Medium... | ecosystem: Environmental > Aquatic > Freshwater >...
CAAACCTCTCAATTACTGCTCATGGATATCAATAAAAAATTTATAACGAATGATTGGATAAAATATAGCATAAAAAATGCATATACTATGTTTCGGGAAAATGGGAAAGGGCCTATCAAAGCGATTTATGATGTTGTGAAACTCTTCATAGAAAATGATCAAGCTAAATGGGTCAACAGGGAAATCGATCGAAAACAAAAAGATGGAGAATACCTTCTCTGTAATCTTAAAGAACTCGAAAATTTGGTAATAGATGCGGGATTCTCAGCAATAATCGAAAGTACTGATCGAATGTATCGTGGAAGAGATAATGTAATTCTCGCCAGAAAATAATTTTCAAGAAGAAAAAATACAGAACTGATTCCCTGAAGCAACGCATTTTTCTTCAGTGACTTGGACAGATTTATTATATAAGAATGAGATTATTCCTTTGAGCATCCCTGCAAGGAAATGATCGACAGGATATTTCACTGGGCCAATTAACCCTTTAAAGTGGTTACCTGGCGAATTATATACTCGAAAAATAAATTTGCCTTGTTTCGGATCAATTTTTACCAACTCTATCCTGCCAAAACCAAAAAGCCCTATCTGATCAAACGCAAGTTGCTGGTGTATCTTATGATTGGTATCTAATCCAAATTTTGAAAACATTTGACGTGAGAATGACTCACCAAGGTATGATCCAGATTGGTAGAATACATTATTTGTCTTGTCACCAAAATGAGTATGTAGTACATAATAAAGAAGCATGAATATATCCATCGGAGTAATCAATGAGGGATAACCCAATAGTGTTACTTCGCCGTTCTGCTCAAATATGAAAGGTCTTGGTCCAACATTTTTTTTTAGAAAATCACTTAGACCTGTCTCTGGAGGTTTTACACTTTTTTCAGGTGTTCTAAGAAGAGTGGTTAAGGTTTCCTTTTCCCGTGCAAAATTAAGTTCGGGAATAGAAATATCAAATTCATCTTTCTCTATCCTTTCTTGCCATTCTGATGTCGGCTTTATAAGAACAACACATTCCGGGTCCCCCTTTGCAATACAACTCACTTCAACAGCTTCCATATTGATATCAGTATCTGTAATATTCTTAGAAACTGCTTCCAAGCCTCCTGCAATTAAACCTCGAACATAATCACAAACTGGTTTTTTCCTAGATTGAAATTGGCTTACATAGCAATTTGCATTTGGAGAGACCTTATTATGAATGGTGTAGTGTAAAGTATCAAAATCAATCTCTGATTTGTAAATTTTTCCTATCCCTAAAAATTCGGTTTGTTCCATAAAGAATGATGGATCATTCCTGTCTAGCTTGACTTTATATCTTTCAAGAAGGATATTTGTCCCATTTCTCCCTTGGATTTTTCCAATTTGATAAAGTATTTTCCTTGAGTCATTTCCAAATGTTTCTTCTAGTCCATGCTGAAGATGAACCAATGCATCCATAGGAATGACTATCATCGGTACATTCCAGTAATAGACTCTTGACCCATCGAACGTGACGCATCTATTGCCAACAAAACGCGCGATGAGTTTAATAATGGTTTTTTTCAATCTATACCTCCGTAATCTTATCAATAGCAATCCTGATTTATAAAATCTCCCAAAGCAATCAATACATCAACTATCTTAAATAATATAATAAATTGAAAAGAAAGCTCACTCAATATTATGCACGACCATACCTTCACCGCCTATCTCCAGGGGATGGATGTCGTCGTCGTTCTTGGTGTTGCGCATCTTCCGAACGATGAGGGAACGGGAGAACTCGCCTCCCATGGATTCGAAAGTGACGAGGATGACGCCGTCGCAGATGAATTCAGAGATCGAATCCCGGGAGATGAAGTCGCCTTTGTCAGGGGCCTCGCCGATGAGCAAAGTCGTCAGGTGATCCGCACGCTTGAAGTCGTCGATGAAAGTGTAGACGAAACGCTTGACGAGCTGGTCTCCGAGGACAGGAGCAGAGAAATATGCCTTCTCGCCCATGATGTCTTTCACTGAGATGTCATCCTTCCCCTCGTAGATCGGGGCGTTTATCGTCAGGGTCGAGAGGGAATCGACGACCACCCGGCGGAAACCGCCATCGACTGCGCACTTGATGATGTCTGAAGAGGTCTTGTAGTTCAGGTCTTTCGCCGCTATCGACATAATCCTAATCATGTCTCTTCGTTCTTCTCCTTCGATATCCCAGCCGAACTGGCGGGCCTGCTCGACGAGCTCCTCCCGCCTCTGCTCAAACGTCACATAGAGGGACTTCTCATTGTATTGCTTCGCTCCCCTGTAAATGAACTCGAGCGCGAAGATGGTCTTACCGGTCCCCGGACTCCCGCAGTAGAGGATGGTAGACCCCCGCGGGAAGCCTCCCAGTATGAGCTCGTCAAAACCTTTGATCCCTGTCGGTACCCTTTCCATGAATCTCACCTCATTTGATTATGAATTCGCAATTCTGAGCCCCTCTGGCAGTGCACTTATTGACCACCGCGTGGACCTCTTTCCCGAGCAGCTGGCTGAACATGCCTGCCAAAACCCCAGTCGTGATAGAACAGACATGGCCTCCACCGCTCTCGATGCAGATCGGTGGATTGTGGACCTCCACAAGCGCCTTGAAGTTCGCCTTATCGAAGTCGACCACTCTCAGCTTGCCCAACCCGAAGACATCGAACACCTCTTCCATCCTCTTATAGGTCTCTTCGCCGAGCTCAAGCTGGACACGGGAGAAATACGTCTGGATGGAGGAATGCATGTACTGATAGAACTTGTCGGGGTCAGCCTGCTGCATGGAGAGCATGAACTGCAGAGGGACCACCATCTGGCGCGTCCCTATGATCTCTGTGCTGCCTTCGCCTATCTCGAACTCTTTCACGAAGAGCAGACGGTGGACGAAATTCGAGAGCATGGCTTCTCTCTGGGTCTCACACTATTTAAACCTTTTTTTTAATCCGTCAAAAAAAGAAAAATAATTCAGATGATCCTGACCTTTATGATGTCTTTTGACGCGGTGAGGTCAGAATGGAGGGCCGAAGGACGGTAACCTCCCTCTGGCATATCGAGGTCCGCTATGGTGTAGCCGACCTCTCCCCGCCTGCTATTCGCCATCCTCGAGATATTGAGGGAGTTCCTTCCGATGGTTGTGGTGATCTGTCCGATCGCTCCAGGCACATCCTTGTGGACAACGCACACCCTCGGACCGCAGTTTCGGACAAGGCTGACACCAGGGAGGTTCACTGAATTCTCGATATTCCCCCTGGTCAGATAGTCATCAAGCTGCCTCGCAACCATCATTGCGCAGTTATTCTCCGCTTCCTCTGTGGAAGCGCCGAGGTGCGGGAGGAGGATGATGTTCTCGTATCCCATGATATCCGGATGGGGGAAATCGCTCACGTATTTCCTGACCTTGCCCTCCTTCAGGCATTCGACAAGGTCTTTTCGGTTGACGATCCCGCCCCGGGCGAGGTTCATGAGGACGACGCCTTTTTCCATGAGGGAGATCTCTTTCTTCCCGACAAGGCCTGCTGTCGCTTCATTATATGGCACATGGACACTCACATAGGCTGCACCCGCGACCGCCTCTTCGAGAGTCGGGACATACCTGACATGGGGATCCATCTGGAGCGCGTTCATGGCAGAGAGCTGGGGGTCATATCCCCTGACATCCATCCCGAGGTGGTATCCGAGGGTCGCGACCTTTGATCCGATCGCTCCGAGGCCGAGCACCGCGAGTGTCTTCCCTGCTATCTCCGAGCCGTTGAAACGGGATTTGCCCTTCTCGACCACCGCTTCGATGGTAGGGTGATCCTGCGCCTTCGTCCACTCGATGGCTTCGGGGATGTTCCGGGCAGCCATGATCATGCAGGCTATCGCCTGCTCCGCGACAGCGTTCGCATTCGCTCCTGGGGCGTTGAACACAACGATACCTTTCCCTGTCATGTCAGCGACTGGGATATTGTTGGTCCCTGAACCTGCCCTTGCTATCGCCTTGACATCTCCTCTGATGTCAAGCCCGTTCATCTTATAGGAACGGACGATGACTGCGTCATAGCCATTGATGATCCCCTGGACCTCTTCTTTCCCGAGTCCTGGTTTATTGTCTAATATGTATCCTTTCCCTTCCAGCATCCTGACCGCGTCCTGCGCGACGGGATTCAAAACGAGTATTCTCTCTTTCGCCATGGTCGTCCTCCAAAAGATTCTGTTTAGAAATCCGGGATCGATCCTGGCCGGTTCAGCAACCGGACGAGGATCCTCCACAAGAGCTGCCGCCGGAACAAGAATAAACAAGTCCGAATCCTGCGCTCATGAAAAGAGGGGAATGTGGAAGGGTATATAAAATTTTCACTCGATCGCGTGTCGACCGTCAGAACAAACAGCCCTCAATCAGCCCAAAGCGACCATCTCGGGGCAGGAAGCACTTTGATCCTCTTCCCGCCTTCCCGAAACTCGTCAGCCTGATCGAAAGTAAGGATCAAACCTTCATCGAGCCTGAAAGCATCCATCGCTTCAAGGAGACCCTTCACTTCCCTCTCTTTATTTGACTCATCCAGCTCGTAACAGACCTGGATAGCCTGAGTCATCTTCGCCCCTTCTTTGATGACAAAATCGCATTCGTTCCTGTCGGCGTAATAATACGCCTCAAGCCCTTTCCTCTTCAGGTCGATCAGGACAGCGTTCTCAAGATTCCTCCCTTTGTTCGGGGTGAAGTTGTAGCCGCACACCTCATGGAAGGCCGGATCGACGAGATAGACCTTCCTTGGCAGGCTGACCTGTCTCTTCGCTGACGCTGAGGCCCTCAATAGCTCGAAGAAGAGATAGGAGTTCTCAAGGTAATGGATATACTCCTTGATGGTTATGGCGTTTGAAAGGCCGAGAGCCTTGCGGAGGGAGTTGTACGTGGTCTGCGATCCTGCGGTCGTCGCCAGGATGTTCACCAATTCCTTGATCGTCTTCTCTTTCCTTATCGAATACCGCGTGATGATGTCTTTGTATAGTATATTCTCAAAGAGCGTCCTGACATATTCTTTGTCCTGATTTTTCAGGTATTCCGGGAGCCCTCCTGCAACGAGATAATCCCGGTAATACCCTAACAGCTTGACTTTGGCTCGAGAGTCATACCAATCATCTTTTTCCACTGCCACGTCTTTTGCCCGCAGATATTCAGAAAAAGAGAAAGGATATACCTCGAAGGATCTGTATCTTCCCGTGAGTCTTGTCCCTAATTCCTTGCTCAGGAGCGAGGCGTTCGAACCGGTGATGATGACTTTTTTCCCTTCATCCTGGAGCCTCCTGACAAAGGTCTCGAACTTCTCTATGTTCTGTATCTCGTCAAAGAAATAGGTCCGTATGTCGCCATATCCCTCAATCAATGCCTCGTTCAATAACTCGAAATCCTGAGCCCTGAAATCAAGAAGACGTTCATCCTCAAAGTTCGCATAACCCCATCCCTTTGTCTCTGTCATCAGCTGCCCAAGAAGCGTGGATTTACCGCTGCGCCGAAGACCGGATAGTATAAGCACCCTCTTGTCTTTCATCCAAGGCAGCACCTGCCCAAGGATATCTCTCCTTAAAGAATCCTTTTTCTCCCCCAATCCCTTCTTCTGGGTGGCGACGATCTGCCTCAATACCTCTTGAGAGACCATACTAATTAGTAATGAGTAAGAATATATAAAACTTATCATTAGTAATTAGTATATATCATTAATGGCTCTCTATCTCGCAACAAATATTTTTTGAGAAATACCGACTTGACATAACGAAAAACCAGAGGCCTATACCATGGCGAAAAGAAAATTCAGAAAGAAAAGGAGCGATAACATACTAACCAGTAATTAGTAGATTTAGCCAATAGTACTAACCAGCAATTAGTATAATGCCCAGGAAAAAAAGATGATCGTCATGCCTTCCCATAGAACAAAAGGTGCAAAAGAAAATTTTCACTTCAGGATGTTGTACAGCTCGAAAATCTCATCATAGAGCGTGTGCTTCTCATAATCCTCAAGAAGATCATACTCGGCTTTCAGGCGATGATATTCCTTTCTCGCGTCATCAAGCCTCTTGTCCTTCACGAAGCGCAAGGTGGAATCGAGTAGCGCGAGCACCCGATCAAGCCTCTGTTCATGCTCTTCTATGTCGTGGTACTCATCCTTGATATGCTCAAGCTGGACCTCAGCCTGGGAGAGGTTGTCGGTCTTGATGAGCCTCTTCACCTCTTTGATCTCTTTATTGAGCTCGTCAGCCTGGAGCGAGGTGTCCATCCTCGACTTGAAATACTGTTCCTGGGCAGGGGTCGCTTGGGGCACCGGATCGACAGGGAGCTCATCCTTCACCAGATTGAACTTGGAGAGCACCCCTCTTATCCTGTTGGGATCCTCCTTGAAGATCGCCTGCTGTTCGGACTTCCATTCGGTCCGCTTGGCCTCACCTATCACTTTCCTCGCCTGGACTTCCCTCTCGAACACCTTGAGCTCCCGGGCGTCGAGATCCTTCTCCTTCCTCTGGAGCTCGATGCGCTTGTCCTGGATCTTCTTATGGTCAGCCATGACCTGCTGGCGCGCGCGTTCGAGGTTGGCCTCCTTCTGCCTGAAAGCCGCCTTCTCGGTGTTGATCATCTCGATCTGGGTCTCCATCGCCTGAAGCTGGCGCTCCCTCTCGTTAATCCTCTTCATGAGGTCCGCCTCTTCAGCAGCGATGATCTCCTTCTTCTGGTCGAGGTCGCGCTCTTTCTCTTTTTGGACCTGCTCGTCCTGCTTCAATCTCTCTTTCTGGAATTGGATCTCGACTTCCTGTTCCTTGAGAGCCTGCTCCCTCATGGCGAGGATGCTCATCTGTGACTGGACCTTTGAGCGCCTCTCTTCCAACACATCCTTCTCCTGCTCGAACTGCCTCTGCCTGACCTCAAGGTCCTTTTCCATCTCGTGGACAGCCTTCTCCCGTGATTTCAGGCTGTGGACATCGTTGAAGAGGAGCTGGCGTTTCCTGTCTTCCTTGTCGATCTCCTCTTTGATGCCTTTCAGGCGCTGGATGGAGAGCTTCTCCTCCTTGTCCCAGGATTCCTGCTGTTTCCTGATGAGCTCGTCCTTCTCGCGGAGCTCGTCCTCCTTCTCTTTCAGCCTGATGAGCTTCTGCTCGAGGAGGCCTTTCGTCTCGATGAGGAGGTCCTCATTCTTGAAGAGCTCGTCCTCCCTCTGCTTGATCTCGGTGAGCTTCCTCTGGCATTCCTGCTTGTCCTGGTCAGCGAGGCTCTCCTTCTGCTTCGCGAGGAGCTCCCGTTCCTCGATCATACGTTCCTTGTCCTTAATGTACTGGTCGGTCTCGGCCTCTTTCGACTGGAGGGAGAGCACTTTCCGCTCGTGGGCTATGAGGTCCTGGTTCAGCTTGTTGTTCTTCTCGCGGAGCTCGTCGTCCTTGGCTTTCGCAGCCACCTCACGCTCCTGGAGCTTCTGCTCCTTTTTCATGAGGAGGTCTTCCAGCACTCTCAGGCGGTCGCGCTGCTTCTCCTCTTCGACAAGGTTCTTTATGTAGCGCTCTTTCCTCTGGAGTATCGCCTTTTCGTCCTCCTCGACGCGCTTCTCGAGCTCCTTTATGATACGGTACTTCTCTTTCATGAGAAGCTCTTTCTGGCTGACGAGCGTATTCATCTGGTGGACTTTCTCGTCTATTATCCTGAAGCTCTCCTCGACATTGTTCAGCTGGTGCTCTTTTTTTAAGAGCTCCTCCTCAATGTCCTTGAACTTGTGCTGGTACTGGCCGGTGAGCTTCCTTATCTTCTCGCGCTCCTTGAGCTCTTCGCTCAGGACACGGATCATGTGAGACTTGTCTTTTGAACCGATGAGGAGGGCAGCCAGCTCCTGGTCATGGAGGGCATGGTTGACCCATGCAGCGAAATCGTTCTTCTGCTCATTCACATGGTAGACGAAAAGATCATCGTCCATATCCTGGAGGGCAGAGATGAGACCGGGGAGATCAGTGATGAAGTCTCCGCTCTTCAGCCAGAAGAAATGCTTCTTATCGACGACAGAGAGAAGCTTGGTGAGCTCTTTAGGATCATCCATGATATCCACTACATACCTCTTTTTTTAACGACTGAACGTGATTCCATCACACCCCTGCATTCGGATTCCGTCCTTTCTATTTAAATAATTTTGTTGTACCTGGAGAATGCTCATCAATATAAAGCCTGTCGAACCACACTAGCCGAACAACCGGCCATATTCTTTCCTGAGCAGCCGCTCGTGGCTTTCCTCTTCTTTCGCGAGCTCAAGGAAGACGTCCTTCACCGCCAGGTCAGAGAATTGTCCGGCCAGACCCTCATAATATTCCCGCGCGTTGATCTCTCTTTTTATGGCGAGGCTGAAGCCCTGTTCCAGCCCGGAACTGCTTATGGTCGGGTTCAATTGTTCGACCAGCCTGAGATTCATGTCGATGTATTGGGAATAGGCACGTTCCTTCGCTTCCAATAGGTCGCCTGACTTCTCGAATTCCCTGAGGAGCTGCTCATGCTTCATCTCCTGGAGGGCGAGGCCGCGGAAGAGCGCCTCAGTGTTCTTGTTCCCCGCTTTCTTCATGAGGCTGATATAAAGGGTATAGGATGCCTTCTCCCTTTTGATACCCTTCTCGATTGCGTCGATGATGGCTTGCTTCATGGGGTATTCTTTATTTTCGTGATATTAATAGGTTCTGGAAATTTCATGAGAGGATTTCCATCAAGAATCTCAAGTCCATCACCGGAAATACCGGATCCTCACCGATCTCCCGAAAGTCTTAAATAGTAAAACATACTTTACGTATAGTATACTTAACATAAGCAAAGACGCAGCCTTCATGTTGATTTCACCAGTGTCGCCTATGGAAAATGAACAAGGGACTACCTGAGCATATGAGAGGCATTAGATTTGGGAAGAGCTTTTGCTTGATGGAGCGGACATACCTATGACGATAACAAAGAACAGGATGAGGGAGATGCGTGAGAAGAGGAAAGTCAGCCAGGAGGGACTCGCGGAAGCCTTAGGGGTGACACGACAGACCATCATCTCAATAGAAGGCGGAAGATACGTCCCAAGCCTTGAGCTCGCGCTCCGGGCGGCCACATATTTCCGCTGCAAAGTGGAAGACCTGTTCGGACTGTGAGGGATGGATATGGAAAATAAAATGATGATCAAATACGGGATCGCGGCAGCGGTCATCCTTATAGGGATCGCCTTTGAGACCGCAGGGATAGGGGAGAAGGATTTCCTCGGATTCGGGAGCGTCGGGACCTGGCTTCTCTTCATCGGGATGGTCATGGTCATATCGACTGCCATCCGGGGAAAGAAGGAAAGGAAAGTCGATGAAAGGATGCTGCATGTGGCGGCGAAAGCCAACCGCATCACCTTCATCTGCATCATCGTCGCCGCATTCATTGTCATGATAATCGACGGCATACGACCGATCGCTGTCCCGTATCATCTGTCCATGAGTTACCTGGTATGCGGGATAATGATCGCATACCTGGTCAGCTACAGGCTGCTATTGAGGTTCAATTGAGGAGGGGAAAGATATGATAGGGAAACCGGAGTGGTTCACTTACAGGAAGTTCGGGTGGGGAGCATCCCCAAGGACGAAAGAAGGATATCTCTATATCGCGGCATTCCTCGTCATCCTGGCAGGGGTCTCAGGAGCCATGGCAACTGGGCTTCTGGGGAAGACCGCGGGAGCTATGGCGTTCGGGATCATCATCGCTGTCCTTATCATCGACACACTCCACATCATGTCCCAGCTCGGAAAGGTCCATGACGAGAGGGAGAACGCCCATCAGCTGATTGTCGAGATGAACGCTTCCTTCGCCGCCATCGGTACTATAATGGCCATCATCATCTATCAATCCGTCAGGTCAGCGATAGATGTCCAAAGCACAGAAGCCCTGGCTGCCCTGCCTTTTGACTGGACGCTTGGGGCAATCCTCATCGCCATGGTGGCGGCAAAAAGCCTGACTTCGTATTATCTGAAGAACAAAGGCTGATCGGCAATTCCTGACAAGCGGGTGGCAAAAATGGTTTTTTCTGTCCTTTTTTTTTGAGCCCATAACAACATTTTTATAGTCATTGGCCGAGCCTCATCGTATGTCTATCAATATCGAATGGGAGGCGAGTGATGACGACCTTATCGGCATCAACGCTGAGAAAGCTCTTGAACTCTTCATCGATTTCTATTTTTTCGCGCGTAAAGTGGCAATGAAAGTGAATGACGAAGAGGAAATCCCAGATGAGGGCCCGGGGATGTTTCAAGCCCAGGAAGAGGTGCGCACCATGCTTGAGCTCGGGGGAGGGAGATATGAGAAGCCGAAGAAGAAGGATCTCGTCAAGCTCATACCGGCGATCATAGACAAGGTTGAATCATGGGGATTGCCCCAGGAAGTCATCTCCCATTATCGGAAGGAGCTTTCTAAAATAGTCTCACGGCTGTAGGGTTAATCAAAAGCCATCCTATCAACCTGAAGAATATGTCCCCCATCCCATGTTGTGTATTCATTTTCTTTCTGTCTTTCGGAGGATTCAGACCTGTTAAATGCTTCTTGCCTGTTAATATTTTTCTTTCTTCAAAATTCCAGAATATGTTCCCCAAGTAACATTTATATATCTTGCAGACGGCTTTATCATCATGGACCAGGAGATATCCGAGAAGATCAGATCGCGCCTCCTCCAGCAGAAATCACTCGACCGCATCCGGCTTGAGCTCATCAACGAGGGCCACCAGCAAGGACAGGTTGACGCAGCGGTAGAACATTTCAGGAGGGTCCACCAGGTCAAGCATACCCGCGCGCGTGGATTCATAGCCAAGGAACTGTTCGACCGCATCGGATACGGGCTTGGATCATCACAGTTCCTCACTATCCTCTTCTCGCTCATCGGGGCGAACTATCTCCTCATAAGCCTGCTCGGGGCGGCAAAGACCGTCGTCACGTACATCGTCACCTTGGTCATGGATGAATACTCGAAGATACGGGCGGTCAGGAAAAGGATGGTCGGATACTCTGGCATCATCTTCGGCCTGAGCTTCATTGTGATCGCGCATTCAGTCTTCTTCCGGTCGACCCCCTTGTTCATGGCAGGGGTGCTTATCTCTGCCGCGGCTGTCGTCCCTTACGGTAACATCTGCAGGAAGATGATGAAAGGGGTGATCGACAGGAAATGGGATCTCACCGGAAAACTATCCTATCTCGGGATATTCGTGACCGGCATATCCATCGCTTTCTCTGCATTCCTCCTCGACACCTTTCCCCTCGGGGGGGAGACCATCACCTTGGAATTGCCCGGCAACACCATCACCCTCACGCTGTACGGCTACATGCTCACGCTCTGCGGGGCAGCGGTATCCCTCATCATTTCCGGCTATATCCTCTATTTCCTGTACTGGAGACAGATCGAGGAGAAAGTGGGGATGGACCTCAAAGAGGAGATGCATCTTTGCGTTTCAGGCGCGAAAACGCTCTTCACAAAGATCCTGAGGCAGCCAGACCTTTTGACAATCACTCTATCAGGCATGGCGATAGCCCTTGTCCAGGGCATTGGGAACCTGTTCTACGGGATCTTCATCTTCACGGCGATGCATGATTCCGGTTTCGGGGGATGGATGAATGTCGCGGCGGTCTTCATCATGGGGATGCTCGCAACCATTATATCCCCGAGCATCACCAGGATGATATCAAAGGAATATGGAAAGGTCCCCATGCTCGCCTTCGGCTCAGCGCTCATGGCCATCATGCCTCTCTCCTATTGCTTTCATCCGACCATTGTCTCGATCTCCATGGGGACCATAGCAGGCATCATCGGTTCGTCCATCAACGGGGTCGCGACCGGACTCATCATCAAAGACCTCCTCCCGGATGAAGAAAGGAAGACCTATTTCCAGATGAACAGCATGCTGTCAATAATCCCTGCGATCGTCCTCATCCCCGCAGGAGGCCTCATCGCTTCCTTATGGGGATTAAAGGCGCTTTTCCTCGCGCTTGGCGCGGCCATCATCCTTTTCGTCATCCCGCTCCATTTCTCCATCCTCTTAAGGAACAATAAGAATCCAACTGGACGGATCTGACTCTGTATCAATGGGGAGGGATTCTTGGATTTCAGAATGAAAATTTCATGTAGAGTGCAGGAATCCTAAATCGGGTAAGTCTCCATCGTAGAAAAAAAATATTTGAACAAGACCTAGCAATCCCTGATTGAGGACACGGGCAGGGGATCAAGGAAGCACTTCTTCGCTTTCCCGTCAACCATGACCGAGGCTATGAACTGGACCTGGACCAGCTCCCCTTTCGTATTCCCGATCTCTATCGACTTCTCGAGAGGGAAACCGGCTATGATGGAAGATTCAGGGATATCAATAAGCACCACCCCTGATGTCTCCCCCCTGTAAGAGGAAAGCAGCTGGACGGACTCGACATCCACCATCCCTTTATTTATGAGGATGAAACGCAGCTCGTCAACCTCCCTGCATATCTCCGGACTGCCCGCGATACCATAGATCTCGACATCATCGCATAAGGTCTCAGTCACCGGACCATCAGAAGAATAATAAGCGTTCCCGTAACTCATGATGACCGCGCCGATAGAAACCGCGAAAGCGATGAGAAGGATGGTCGCTATAAGGGGGGACATCCCGCGCCTTGACAAGGACCTCAAAGCGAGCTCTTTCCCGCCCATAGTCATTCTTTCTTAATGAGATTCCTTCTCTCCAGGATCTCTTTGAACCGCTTGAAGTCTTCGGTCTCCCTGAAGGTCTCAAAATGCTTCCTGTCCATGAGCTTCATCGCCTTGGTCGCTATCTTCGCGATGTCTTTCAGGTCCTCATCGACCTTTTCATCCCTCTCGAAGCCATTCTCCGAGACTTCCTCTTTCCTGCCAAAACCCATGCTTCTCAGGAAGCGCCGGATGAAATTCTCTTTCCTCTCCTCCAGCTCTTCTTCCTCCTTCATGAGCTCCTCTTCTTTCTCCACAATCTCCTCGGCCTCTTCTTTGAACCCAAGCTCACCGGTGTCATCCACGAATTGTTCAGGTCTTGATCTATCCATTCCAAACATCCCCTTCATGCGCTCCCAAAAGGTGGGTCTCGACTCCCTGTCTATCAGCTCTTCCTCGATATGGAATTCCTTCTCGTCCACCACGTCACCTTTGACAGCCACTTTCTTCTCTTTCCCAACATAACCACGGATCCTGGAGAATGCACTGCCGATAAAAGAACCCTCACCAGGTTTGCTGCGCATAGGTTTCCTTCGCTTTACCGGCTTGACGCGGGTATCCAGGTAATCCCCTAACATATCATTGAAATCTTTCTGAGACATATATCCACCCTTGCCTCTCCTTGGGACATGCGCTCTTTTTATACTTTTCGCAATGGGATCTTTTCAAAAAACGCCCCAGTTTTTTTGCATGACGCCTGACAAAAAAGGAAGGCCCTTGACGTCTGGTCATCCAGAGGGATGGAACATGGATCTTTTATGCGGATCCACGCAGGCTAATCAACGGGGGATACGGCACATTTTGCAATAACCGAAGTTTTTTTAAAGTCACCGCTCCATAGCTGAAGCCAGATGGAAAAAAGAGGGCAGGTTTCTATAGAGTATCTTACGATAGTCGGATTCACCATGGTGGTCCTCACCATCCTCGTGGCTGTGCAATTCGAACAAGGAGAGGAGAAGAACACCCTTGTCGTGTCGAGCCAGGCTGACCGTATAGCGATGACTATCGTCGATTCAGCGGAGGAGGTCTACTATCTCGGGGAACCGGCGATGACGACCATCAAGATCTTCATGCCTACCAATGTCTTCAATGTCACGATCTTCAGTAACTATGTGCTATTCCGGATCACGACAGCATCAGGGATATCGGATATCGTCAGATATTCATCAGTCAACATCACAGGGAACATCTCCAATTCGCAGGGCATAAAGCACATCAAGATACAAGCGAAAGGGGAATATGTCTGCATCATGGAGGAGGGCCTGGCAGGATGCTGAGGAAAGGGCAGGTCGCGATGGAATTCACCATCATCGCGGGATTCCTCTTCGTCACGCTCATCATATTCACTTTGGGTATCATCAAGAAACAGACCGATCTCCAGGACCAGAAGGAATATGTCGTCATCAGGGATATCGGATACAGGATCAAGCAGGAGGTCGATCTCGCTTATTCTGTCCAGCCGGAATTCCGGAGGAATTTCAGCCTTCCGGGGAGCGTGGAGGGAGTCGATTACAGCATAGCAGCAGCGGGCAACGTGGTGAGGGTATACACCGCCACGCATGAATTCAGCCTCATGGTGCCAGAGGTCAATGGCTGCATAGGGAAGGGCAACAACACGGTCACCAAGTTCGAGAACGGGACCATATGGTTCGATTGCACATGAGAAAAGGACAGGTCTGGTACATCGACATGATCATAGGGGTGCTCATCTTTGTGGGAGCGCTCGTATATTTCTTCGAGTCAGACATCAACTTCCTGCAGAGGGATGAAGACATATTGACAGACCTCAACCTTGAAGCGAAACTGGTCACCACGGCACTCATGGGAGGTGGCTACCCTGAAGGATGGGACCCATCGACTGTGCAGGAGACAGGCATCATGGACCAGGGAAGGGTCAACATGACCAAACTAGGCTATCTCGGATCGATCGGCTACAATGAATCGAAAGGCAAGCTCCGAACTAAGTATGATTATTATCTCTTTTTCGAGGACTCAGGAGGCCCGATATCGATCAACGGGACCCATGAAGGGATAGGGAAACCTGGCGCGAATTCGACCAACATCATGAGCGGTTCAGACCCTTCGCACCTCATCAAGATGGTCAGGTTCGTCGCCTATGATTCAGACCCCGCAAGGATGGTGCTTTACCTATGGAGATGAGCAGGAAAGGATATTTCTTCACGACTGACGCCATCATCGCTGCAGGGATCCTCATAGGGATAGCGCTTGCTACGACGATGTTCTATGTCGAAGAGACTCCTGGATCGGATGTGCACTTCCTCGCAAGCGACCTCATCAACGTGCTCTCCACCCTGACCGTGGGAGAGGTGACGAACAGTTATGTCACAGAGCTCATAGCGAAAGGGAACATCACCGACATGGACGCCACGCTCCTTGAGCAGATAGGGCAGTTCTGGGCAGAAGGGAAAGACAGGGCGGCAGAGAACCTATCAAGGGAGGTCATCGGGATGGTCATGCCTCAAGGGTACAGCTACGGGGTCTGGATCAACGACAACATGACCTATAATATCACGAGATCAGCCGCCACCCATCTCTTCTCCTACAGGAGGATGATCTCAGGCATCGAGAGGGCGAAACCGATCTCCGGCTACACCTCCACCATCTTCCTCAATTCCATAGAGAACCGTCTCACCAGCTCGTTCGCGTATTTCGGTGGGTTCGTCGGGGAAGGGAATATCTCGGTATTCCTCACCCTCCCCAGTAATTTCACCAATACCTCTCTCTTTAAAGAGATCATCCTGGAGATCGATCCAGGGACGGATTTCAAACTATTCGTCAATGAACAATTCGCAGGAGATTTCCCGGCAGGTTCAGGGGGGGGAGGCATCATGGTCCCTGACCGGTGGACCATCGACCAGGCATACCATGCCCTCTTCAGGAACGGGACGAATAACATCTCCATCAAGTTCGTCCCCATCAATGAGAATTTCACCGCCTCAGGCCCGAAATATATCGGAGGGGGGTTCATCAAGGCGACCTATTTCTCGAATGAGCTCGATGAGCTGGAATTATCCTTCTCAGGAAACGATACCGCGACAAAGAGATTCTACCTTCCAGGGATCGACGGATTCATCAATATCTATTCATCGATCTACGTCCCCGGACAGCTGAAAGGGATGAGCGCCTATCTCCATTATAATTCAAGCTATGAGACCTACCTCAAGATAAGCAATGTCACTGTCCATAATAACGAGTCGAACGGGACTGCGACTGCAAGGATCTCGAACAGTACCCTCTTCGATGAGTTCGATGATGACGGGTTCGATCTCTCGGATATAGGGCTTCTCACCATCCCCATCAGGATGGGTTTCGAAGAGGTATCCTTGGGATCCTCTCCCGCTGATATCGTCCTCGTGACGGACGTCTCCGGGAGCATGAGCGCGGTCGAAATGCAAGGATCAGGGGGGAGGATGGAGGGTAACGCCCCTTATGTCTCTTTCAGCGGGAGCGCCACCGCAGGGAATTCAGTCACGTTTACCTTCAATCTGACGGATGTCTCTTTCAGCTACGAAAGCCTGGATGTCTACGCAGACGGGAGTTCCGGGGGGAATGTCGATCTTTATGTGACAAGACCGAGCGCCGCGGAAGCGAGAGCACAGTGCGATGAGGAGCCCGACGCGTGCAATGCAGTCGATAATGACAGGGACGAGTACTACTACCGGAATGGACCGAATGAAGGGCTATGGAGCATCCGGGTACGATCAACCACCACACAAACAGTCACCGCCCATGTCTATCTCTCAAAGATCGACGCAGCGAGAAAAGCGGGAGACAATTTCGTCGAATCTGTCCTTTCCCATACCGGACCCCAGGTCGGCCTCGTGTCCTATGAGAATTCGGTCTCCTCGACCCATGCCCTGAGCGATGACGAGGACGACCTCATCTCTGAGATTGACGGGTATAACGCGGGAGGGGGGACCTGCATCTGCTGCGGCATCCTCGAGGGGACAAATATACTGAACCCCTCCAACCAAGCGATCATCATCTCCAGGAAATCAGGCCCCTGGAAATACAATGACAATGACCTCGGCTCGCCTCCGGCCAACTGGGAGACCCTCGCCTATAACGACGCCGCATGGAAAACCGGGACAGGAGTCTTCCGGAACAATTATTGGTCATTAGGCAATCCTTCGACATCTCTCATCAAGTACGAAGGGGATTACTATTTCAGGAAAAAATTCAACATCAGCGACGCTTCAAGCATCCTTGGCGCGTCACTTTTCGTGCTATCGGACAATGGGGCATCGATATACCTGAACGGCAACCTGATCGACAACAATTATGGGGTTCATTCGGAGATGGAAGGGAACGCCAATTATTGGGACAGGGACGATATCGATATCGACCCAGCCCTATTCGTGGATGGGGAGAATATCATCGCGGGGAGGCTCTACAACAGGCAGACCTGCTTTTTCTTCTGCTGGGTCACAGATGTCGCCTTCGACCTTGAGCTGGCGGTCGACCTGGATTCCCCCCTGGGAGAGGTCAGGCAGAAGACCATGATAGTGATGAGCGACGGGATGGCGAATGAGGACTGCCCGTTGAGCTCTGTCCCTGACCATGACGGCGATGGCGACTCGACAGATGATCCGCAGGACGACGCGATAGAGGCCGCCTGCAGGGCGCATGAGGATTATGGCATAAGGGTCCACGCTGTCGGGCTCGGGGACACCGTCGATCAGGAAACGCTCCAGGCGATTGCCTCATGCGGAGAAGGATCATACCATAACAGCACAACGGTAGAAGAACTCGAGTCAGTCTACGAAGACATCGGGAACGAGGAGATAGCATTCAGCGCGACGCAGATCGCGAACACGAGCGGCGTCAGGGTGACGAAGCTTTTCCCGGATTCCTATATCGAATGCAATTATACACCTTTGGTCTCCCCGACGGATTACGGGAAGATACCGATAATGATAGAAGGCCTGGAATTCGGGAATAATCAGAGTTCAGGGCTCCTCTTCCTCCCGGATTCGGTCACCCTGACAGAGCTCAAGGCCACTTCCTATTCGAGCGACAAGTGGACCTCCCTGGTATCCATCCGGAATATTGCCTCGCAGCAGGTGTTCAACCTGAGCGCATTCGGATCGAATTACCAGCCGCTTGGAGACGCATTCATCGTCAATATCCCCACCTCGTTTTTTGTCAACGGCATGGATAACAACGTCACCGTCAGAACCGGGATAAGCCCGGCGAACATGAGCGGAGGGTCAGAACGGAACAGGCTGATCTACTCAGTCAGGGTGGACAGATTCATCAGTCCGGGAGGGGTCTTCGCGAGGATCGACGGCTGCAACTGGACCTTCGAACTCGAGGACGGCAGCTTCAGGGAACTTCTCGTCCCCGCATCATACGCAGGGACCGGGCTTTGCCGCTACACGACCGCGAGCCACCAATACAATACCTCGGTCAATTCGACAGATGACGGGTTGCAATACGGGATGTTCGAGATCCTCGACCTGTTCGATTTCGACGATGACGGAAGGGTCTCAGTCGACCTGACAGAGAACAACCTCAATATCACGACCTACCATCAATCAGGGGTACCCTCCATGTGGGGACCTGCCATCGCAGAGGTGCGGGTATGGAAATGAGGAGGAAAGCCATGTATTTCTCAGTGATCGCGTTCCTCCTCTCAGGCCTTGCCATAGCGTCCTTCCTCACCTATAACAGCTATAAATACACCGAACAGATGGGCATCGTCCAGGTGAGGGCAGAATCGATGGATGATTTCCTGACAAGCCTCGGAGACGACCTCGAGCGGGCGCTCTATATCTCGAGCTTCCGGTCGCTCATCGCGCTCGACGACTATGTCACCAACATCAACAAGAGCCAGGGTAGGCTCCTTGACAATGTCACCGCGTCCTTCAACCAGATCATCAGGAACGGGACAGTCCAATCTAATCCCCAGGAAGAGCTCCTCATGGAAGACCAGACCATACACGACTGGATCACCAAAATAGAGAGGATAGCATGGGATATCGGGATCAACGCCTCTATCAATATGACCTCGCTCTCTATAGGACATACCAGCCCGTGGACGGTAGGGGTGACAGGGAATTTCACGGTACAGCTCAAGGACACTAAAGGGGTGGCTGAGTGGAGGAAGACCATCATCACCCAGACTGAGATCCCGATCACGGAATTCAGGGACCCCCTCTACGCCAATCGGACACACGGAGAATACCGCCAGGTCAACGCGACTGACATCACGTCATGGAATGTATCTAACCTGAGACTTCTCCTTGAATCTGGGAAGTATGTGGCGAAGAGCTCCTCGCCCACGTTCCTCATGCGCATGGAAGGACGCATGGATGGGGACCCAAACGGCATCCTCACTCTCATCGACGCAGACCACCTGAACGCGCCTGAGAACAGGAGCATGGTCGATTTCGTCTATTTCGGGATGGAGGAGAATGACACGCAATATATCCATGGGATAACCGACCAGGGCTATCCGCATTTCACGCTTGACCCCGAGCATATCGTTTTCTTTTCAGTGGAAGGGCAGAACTACACCCAGCCATGAACCTAGTTTTATCGAGGAGAGACACGCCACCAATAACAGAAAAGGTTATATATGGGAAAAGAGCATATAAAGGATATCCCAAGGGAAGGAGGGCGGATCATGCAGAATCCTGAAATAAAACAAATCATATCGAAAAAAGTAGTCACCTTCAAGAAAGAGGCGAAAGTGAAGGATATCGCGAAAAAGATGTCCCAGAACAATATCAGCTGCGTCATCATCATCGAAGGGAAGAAACCGATCGGGGTCATCACCGAAAGGGATATGATCAAGAAAGTCATCTGCAATAAAGGCGATCCTGATAAGCTTATGGCGGTCGAGGTCATGAGCTTCCCCCTGGTGACCGTGACTGAGGATGTCGGTTTGATTGCGGTCGCACAGCTCATGAAAAAGAAGGGGATCAGGAGGGTGGTGGTCGTGAAGGGCGGAGCGCTTGTTGGCATCATCACCCAGTCAGACATCCTTGAAGGGATGATCAACAAGATCAAGCATCTCAACTGGCAGCTCGTCCATACCGAGATATCCCTGGATGAATATATCGATTCTCTGAAGAAGATCCAGCTTGAGACGATAGCGGGGAAGAAGGACTAGTATGGCATCAAGCATCATCGAGACAGGGGTGGACAAGCTCGTCACCCTGGTCAAGAAGACTAAGAAGATCTCCATCGCCCAGGCAGCGAAAGCGCTCGGGGTATCGACAGAAGTGATTGAAGAATGGGCAGATTTCCTCGAAGAGGAAGGGATCATCACTGTCGAATACAAGCTTACCACACCATACCTTGTCGAACGGGATATGAACCGCGCGGAACTCGAGAAGAAAGCGAACGAGTTCATCGACAAGAAGGACGGGTTCATCAGGAACGCTGAGGTGACAGTCTCCAAGCTCCAGCTTGACAACGAAGCGATCAAGCACCTGAAGAATGAGTTCGAGACCATGAAAAACGGTCTCGCAAAGGAAGTCAAGGCGATGAAGACAGATTTCTCTGAACTCGAGAGATATGAGTCGCTCAAAGGCAACCTGGACAGGCAGATAAGCGAAGCGAAGACCGATTACTCACAGCGGATCGAGGAGATGAACAAGAGGATCCTCAAAGAGAAAGAGAGATACAGCGAGCTCGTCAAAGCGATCGAGAGTGAGAAAGAGACCATCAGCAAGCGCAAGACCAAGATGAAAGAGCTCGAGGACATGGAGAAGCACCTCATGCAGAAAGTCGAGGAGTTCAGGGGGGTCTCTGAGAAGATCACGCTGTCCATCAAGCAGGAGGAAGTGGAGATAGACGACGCCGAGAAGCATATCGAGAGGCTCGAATCCCTCACCGCTGATATCGAGAAAGGCATCACCGAGAAGATTACAGAAGTAGACGGAATCCTCAAAGACAATGAGGAGACCAAAAAAAAGATCCTTGAGATCCAACAGATCATCGTTGAAAAGGCGAAAAAGTACCAGAAGGAGACCAAAGAGAAGAAAGACCAGGGACAGGACTCAGCGAAAAAATTCGAGGAATTCTTCAAGAAGAAAGTCAAGGTCGAGGAGATGATCAGGGAGATAGAGATGGACGGCGAGCTCCTCGAGAGGGAACTCTCCTATCTCATCAAGAAGGCGAAAGCTTTCCAGCTGTCCCCGAACTCGAACAAGATGGGGATGCATGTGAAAGAGCTCAAGACCAGATTCACCAACGTCGAAAAAAGGAAGATAAAATATACTGATGAGCTGAAAAAACTCATGAGTTTCTTCAAGTGATCGGGCAGATAATGCAGAAAAAAGGGGTGGAGGAAAAGGCGGTGAATCCGCCTGCGGCAGCAGCTGTCCATACTTCTACCTCTCCAAAATCAAAACCACAGGGGAAAGGGACAGCTAAAAAAAAGGGGATCCATGCTCAAGTGAAGGTCCCTCGAAAAGAAAAAGAGGATGACCGGCCCAGGAAAGCCGAAGAGACCATCCTTGAGCAGTACGAGTTCAAATCGAACAACGTGCCCATCCAGATCACGGTCAGCAACATAAGGGATGAATTCGTCCCGGTCTATAAGATCTCCATCTCCTCTATCACCCCCACGACAGAATATGTCCTTGAGAAGATCAGGCAGGAGATCATCAAGAAGGTGAACCTGGGGATGGTCGAGATCACCGACCAGAAGAAGACAGGCATCATCGAGGACAGGTTCAAAGAGACCATCATCAATCTCGTGGGGAAGTATTTCCCGAACACCGATGACGCGACAAGCCATTTCCTCACCTCATACCTCATCCAGAAAAGCCTGGGGATGGGAAAAGTCGAGATCCTCATGGACGATCCCCATCTTGAAGAGATCGCCATCAACAGCGCCGACGAGCCAGTGTGGGTGTACCATAGGACGCACGGGTGGCTGAAGAGCGACATCTTCATCAAGAACGAGGAGGAGACCAGGCACTATTCCACCATGATCGGGAGGAAGGTAGGGAGGCAGATCACCATCCTCAATCCTCTCATGGACGCGAACATGGGGACAGGGGACAGGGTGAATGCCACCCTCATGCCCATCTCGAACCGCGGGAACACCATCACCCTCAGGAAATTCGCATCCAAGCCCTGGACCATCACCGACCTCATCAAATCGAACACCATCTCGGTCTCAGCGTCGGCGCTCGTCTGGCTAGCGATGCAGTATGAGCTCTCCATACTCATAGCAGGCGGGACAGCATCCGGGAAGACCTCGATGCTCAATTCTATGAGCAACCTCTTCCCCCCTAACCAGAGGGTTCTCTCGATAGAGGACACCAGGGAGGTCAAGCTCCCGAAATTCCTCCACTGGATCCCCATGGTGACCCGGCTCCCTAACCCAGAGGGGAAAGGGGAGGTCTCCATGCTCGACCTCCTGGTCAATTCCTTACGACAGAGGCCTGACAGGATCATCGTGGGCGAGATTAGGAGGAAGAAGGAGGCTGAAGTGCTTTTTGAGGCCATCCATACCGGCCACTCAGTGTATGCGACAGTCCACGCGAACAGCGCGAAAGAGACCATCACGAGGCTCACCAATCCGCCGATCGAGGTGCCAAGGAGCATGCTTCCTGCGATATCGCTCATCATCGTCCAGTACAGGAACCGAAGGACAGGGAAGAGGAGGACATTCCAGATCGCTGAGATACTCGAGGACGGCACTGAGAACGTCCTCATGCAGTACGATACGAACAGCGACACGCTCAAGCCTGCGAACAAGCCGAAATCGCTCCTCACCACCATCGAGCTCTATACCGGGATGACCCTTGCGCAGGTCAACAAGGAGCTTTTAGAGAAAGAGGAGGTCCTCAAGTGGCTTGTCGCGCATGACATCAATAATGTCGACAATGTCGGCAGGGTGATGGCTGAATATTACACCAACAAGGACTACCTTATGTATTTCGTCGGGAAGAACCTGCCCCTGAGGTGAGACAATCGATGCGA
>Ga0209575_10000542_pt1 | contig 22568 bp, 17 predicted proteins | sample Medcelwee11metaG_FD_187172 | JGI IMG/M metagenome (GOLD analysis project Ga0209575, IMG submission 187172) | Freshwater pond sediment microbial communities from the University of Edinburgh, under environmental carbon perturbations - Medium... | ecosystem: Environmental > Aquatic > Freshwater >...
GTGTCGAATCGACAAAGGCAATGCCTCTGGATGTAACCCGGCGCGTGTGCAAATAAGCGCACAGCGGCATCAACACCGATGATTCAAGTTCGACAAAGCGGTTATAGCTGACTCGATGAGGAAACTCCCGTCCCAAAATTTTGGGGACATATTGCGTGTAAAAATGCTTTAAGTTTCTATAACTTGAGTGATGGAATAAAATCAAAAGTGTCATGACCTCGGCTGGCTACATCGTGAATTTCCGAGTACGTTGCGGCACTGCTTCGGGCAACAATGAACCTTGCCATGCTGGGATAAGCACCCGACAAAAGTCATCGACATTGCAAAAAATCGCTGTGACATTCATGATGTCTCTCCTGAGCATAAAGGAATTATGAGGTTTGGTGGCTTCATTAGACAGTATTTTACTTAATATACAAATGGTTATCTTTTGGCTTGCGTCGAACTCAGGTTGAATAAAAAGGATTTTATGCGCATCGCGCCGGACTGGGCGGATCGCTTGATTGAGCCTTGAACGCCAAAAACCTGCCAGGTTTTGAAAACCTGGCAGGTTTGATTTTGCATTCACAGTTATAGGAGAAATTGTATGAGAAATTCGCATAAAATCTTCACCGGCTTTGTTGCGGCTATGTTTTCCCTTGCTCTATATGCCGCTGAATCCCCGGCATCGCTGAGTTAGCCAATAGCCTGACAAAAAACAGAGACAGAAAGCGAAACCGATTATCAAACCTGCATCAAGCCTTTTATTGACACTTTCAATCAAGCCGTTACTCAGCAACAGCCGGAATATGTGGCGGGTACTGTGGCGCTAAACGACAAGCAATATAGCTGTATTACAGTCCTTGCAGAGGTTTGTGAGGTTAAAACCAGCATGGATAGGCGGTTTAGAATTTTTGCATGATGTAATATAGCTGTATAACCTATTTTTTATCCAAAGTGGCTATTCTAATAGACCTTATCGGAAATCCCCTTGGAGGCCGCATGACGACTAGGGAACCTCCCTATTTTCCGATAATGTCTAATATTCATCACTACTCGCGTAGGACTACCCATGGATGTAAGCCAAGCAAACCAACGGTGCCCCCTTCGGCTCTGCTCAGGGAACGAGGCGAGACCGTTCCCTTTGGCTCCGTTCCCTTTGGCTCCGCTCAGGGAGCGGGGGCGAGGCCGTTCCCTGAGCGGAGCCGAAGGGAATGGGGGTAGGAGCCGTTTACTTTTATCAGTTGCGTAACCTCAGCGGCCAAGCCTCCCCTCACACACCATAATTCGCCCGATAAGCGCGAATCGCGGTTAAATGCTGGGCCAATGCCGGGGTGGCTTGTTCAGCCAAATAACTGACCACCTCGTCTAAACTGACGATACTGATCACGCGCAAGCCTTCAGCCTCTTCCAGTTCCTGAATCGCGGAGCGTTCACCTTGACCGCGTTCCTGGCGATTGAGCGCAATCAGCACCCCCACCGGCTCGGCTCCCGCTTGACGAATAATTGCCAGCGCTTCTCGCACTGCCGTGCCCGCCGTGATCACATCATCCACCAGCAACACCCGCCCCGCCAGCGGCGCACCGACCAAGCTGCCACCTTCGCCGTGTGCTTTGGCCTCTTTGCGGTTAAACGCATAGGGCAAATCAATCTCATGGTGTTGCGCCAGCGCGATGGCGGTGGCCGAGACCAACGGAATGCCTTTGTAAGCTGGGCCAAACAGCATATCCACCGGCAGCTTCGCCGCCTGTAACGCCGCCGCATAAAACCCACCGAGTTTCAGCAACGCCGCTCCGCTGTTGAAGAGGCCGGCGTTGAAGAAATACGGGCTTTGCCGCCCAGATTTCAGGGTAAATTCGCCAAAACGCAGCACTTGACGTGCTATCGCAAATTCCAAAAATGCCTGTTGATACGCTTGCATAGGTCGTTTCTCCGTGGGTTAGTGAGTGTTGAGGGCAAGTACCCCTGCCGAAAAAAAACGCGACAGTAGCACAGTCGCTGGCAAAGCCGTCAATCTTCGTTTTGCCTCTTTTGAAAACAGTAAAGAGACCGTGAGAAATTGCTTACGTGCTGTAGCGCACTGACGCGACCTGATTTTAAGTCTATCTTGAGTACACCAACTTATCCTGATGCCAAGCATTTCTGCTGGTACTGAACTGGAGGGTCTCTATGAGTAAAAATGATCGAGATCATGCATCTGATAAAAACACCCAGAAAAAAGGTGAAAAAAATTCACCCAATGCGGTGGAAAAATCGGATGTTAAGAATCGCCCGTCTTCCCCTAAGACCGGCACTCAGTCTACTACCCCCAAAATACCCGGAAAAGGACGTTAAATCATGAGCAGCATAGAAGAATACAAAGGCAAATGGCAGCAACAAGTCGGCGCGGCTAAAGTGGCTTGGGGTAAATTAACCCATGACGAATTGCTCAAGACCGAAGGTCACGAACAAAAGTTGGCGGGACTTATCCAGGAACGCTATGCAATCAGCCTGGAAGTGGCTGAAGAGCAAGCGAAAGAATTCCTCAGAAAGCAAAATCTCTGAGGTAGCTGGTCAGCGCCTGCCCGTGTTTTCTAATGGCCGGGCAGCCGCTGACAGAATAAGCAACTTTTTAGAAGGTGCTGCATCATCATTTTTAATTTTTATTAACCACAAAAGTGCTGTGGTGAGAATTCATTTTGTAGATCGGCACAAAACCTAATCACAGGAAATAATATGATGAAGAATTCATTTAGAAAATCCGTACTCAGTGCCAGTTTATTAAGCATACTTGCGTTATCTGGTACTGCTTGTGCGGCAGAGAATGACACGGCGGCACAAAGCAATCTGGCCGCACGTCAGGAAGCACAAATTCAAACCACTTTTCATCTCAGTCCTTATTTGCGTACCACTGATATTCAAGTATTAGTCGCAGGGGACAAAGCCACACTCTCTGGTAAAGTAGATGAAATCGCTGGTAAAGAATTGGCTGAGCAAATCGCGCTGAGTGCCAACGGCATCAAATCTGTGGACAATCAGATCGAAGTCGATCCGAAGTACACCTATGCGCCGACCTCGACTGAACGCAGTTATGGTGAAGCGATAGATGATGCAGGCATCACCACGGCGGTTAAATCCAAGCTGTTGTGGAGCAAACACGCCAGCGGTCTGAGTACCCATGTCGATACCAATCGCGGCAAAGTGACCCTCACCGGCACCGCTGTCAGTCAAGAAGCGCAAATTTTCGCCAGTCAACTGGCGCAAAATACCCGAGGCGTGGTGTCGGTGGATAATCGCTTGGAAGTGGTCGCGGCAAAGCCTGACGCCCCGGTCAGCGTTGATGAAGTCATTGCTGACACCTGGATTACCACCAAAGTGAAATCCACTTTCCTGTACTCCAGTCAGGTGAATGGTTCCAACATTTCAGTCACTACCACAGAAGGCGTGGTGGTATTAACTGGCGAAGTGGCGAGCAAGCAAGAACGTAACTTGGCAATTGAGTTGGCGCACGGTTTACGCGGCGTCAAGCAAGTCAATGCAGATGCTTTGAAAGTCCTCTAAGCCGTGAGCAGAGTTCGGTAGTCACCCGCATAACTTGCTACAATCTGTTTCACCGCCCCCTTTGCAAAAACGGGGCGGTGAACGTTTGGGATAGCCTGAAACCTGCGCCTTTGGAGCCTTTGCAATGAAAAGACCTGTATTGTTGCTATTTTGCCTGGTTTGGTCAGGCTTAGTCACTGGGCCTAGCCTAGCGTCTGAGTCAGTGACCACCACCGCCGCACCGCTGATATTCGGCGTGTTTCCACGCCGTGGCACCGCAGTCACCACCACCGCCTTTGAACCGATAGCGCGCTATTTATCAGCGCAATTGGCACGCCCGGTGGTGTTGGAAACCAGTCGTGATTGGGGCAGTTTCTGGGCTAATGTGGAACGGGGTCGTTACGATTTGGTACATTTCAACCAGTACCATTATGTGGTGGCCCATGCCCGATATGGCTATCAAGCCATTTTACAAAATGAAGAATTCGGCAGCAGCCAAATGAGCAGCCTGTTGCTGGTACGCAAGGACAGTAATCTAAACCAGATTATCGACTTGAAGGGCAAAACTATCGCCTTTGGCGGAGATCGCACCGACTTGATCAACTATATCGGCGTGGTCGCCCTGCTCAAGGCGCAAGGTTTAAATATCGGGGATTATCAGGAAATTTTTGCAAAAAATCCGGCTAATGCGGTCTTTTCCACTTATTATCAAAAAACTGAGGCCGCTGGCACTGAAGACGGCGTGATGGCGCTAAATGTGGTCACCGCAAAAATTGCAGTTGATCAATTAAAAACCCTGGCACGGGGCGAGGCATTGGCGCATTTGCCCTGGGCTGTCAAGGGCGGCATGGCACAGGCGCTAAGCAAACAGCTACAGGCCGCTTTACTGGCCTTGAACGACTCCCAACCGGAACTACTTCAGGGCGCGCATTTAACCGGTATTCGGGTAGCAACCGACAGCGATTTTGATGCACATCGCCGTTTGATCGCTGCCGCACTCGGTGAACAGTATTAAGCTTGTCCGATAAAAAAACCGGTCAGGTCTTGCTTGCCCTCCCTTCGGCTACGCTCAGGGCGAGGAGCGAAGTCGAAGGGAAGACCTAGCCGGTTTAAAAGTCAGATGTGCCTAATTCATCCGCTTAATATTTCTTGATTTCGTGACCGATAATTCCGCCCACGGCGGCACCGCCGACCGCGCCCGCCGTGCTGCCGCCAGTCAACACCGCGCCACCGAGCGCACCTGCGCCCGCGCCGATAGCGGTGTTGCGTTCTTGTTCGGACATGTTAGCGCAGCCGCCTAAACCGAATAGGAGTACTGCACTGATCGTGTAGTACAACACTTCACGTTTCATCTTCATGGTATTGCCTTGTTGTAAAGAATTGCGTGGCATGACACGACGCAAACTCAATGACTGGATTGTCATTCTAAAAGCAGGTAAATCGAGTCAGTACGCACTGACTCGATCCCTGTCCCTTTGGTTGCTAACTGGCCTGCCCACGCTGCATGACGGCGAAACCCATCAGCGCCATCAACGCAGCCAGTATCAGCATGGCCCACTCAGACAAGGTGGGAATATTGTGAGGAACCACTACCGGGGGAATGATCACCGGTGGAATGATCACTGGCGGAATCACTATCGGAGGCGGCGTAATCACGGTCAAGTTGGCAGTACCGGGGGTGAGATTGCCGCCATTGCTGGTGAGCAAGGCACCTGCTGGCAAGCTATTCAGATAGCTATTCCCCAACGCTGCGGTGACATCAATCGCCAAGGTGCAAACCGTGTTGGCTGGCAACGGGATACCGGCTGGCAAGGTGATGCTGGAGCCACCCTGCACCAGACTGACAATGCCATCCCCAGGCGCTTGTGCCGACCAGCCAATACCGACGCAACTGATCAGCACGTTAGGTATCGGTGCAACCACCAGCCCCGTGGGCAAGTTGTCCACCAGCGGCGCAGTCAGGGTCGCCACCAAACCACTGGGATTGTCCAGGGTAATCAGCAAGGTGGTGATCCCGCCAGCGTTGATGCTGGCTGGATTGAAGGTCTTGCTCAGCACCGGCGGAATCGGTGGCGGGAGTACCACGGGGAGAACGGTCAAGGTCGCCGTGGCAGGCCCAGCGTTATTGCCCTGGTCAGTCACCAAGGCACCGGCAAGCAGGCTGTTCTGGTAAGAACCGGCAGCCAGTGCCGTGACACTCACCGTCAACACGCAACTGCCATTGGCCGGAATCGCACGTCCTGCTGGCAAGGTCACAGTCGATCCGCCCGCCACTGCCACAGGATCACCGATGCCGCTACAAGTGGTACTCAGGTTGGGTATCGGTGCCACCACCAGCCCATTGGGTAGAGTGTCCACCAAGGGCGCGGTCAGCGTCGCGATCACTGCGCTGGGATTGTCCAGCATCAGGCTGAGCGTTGAAAGACTCCCGGCGTCGATGCTGAGTGGGTTAAAGGTCTTGCTCAGGACGGGCGCTATCGCCGCTGGGGTGGCGGCGACTAAAGTGGCGGTGGCTGGCCCGGTGTTATTGCCCTGACTAGTCACCAAGGCACCGGCAAGCAGGCTGTTCTGGTAAGAACTGGCAGCCAGCGCCGTGACGTTCACTGTTAACACGCAACTGCCGTTGGCCGGAATGCTGCGTCCCACGGGTAGGGTCACGGTCGCCCCGCCTGCCACTGCCACGGGCGCACCCACACCGGTACAGGTGGTGGCGGCATTAGGTAGCGGCGCAATCACCAAGCCGTTGGGCAAGGTGTCAACCAGTGGCGCGGTCAAGTCAGCAATCGTTGCATTGGGATTGCTCAAGACCAGGGTGAGGACGGAAACACTGCCGACCTCCACGCTGGCTGGGGTGAAACGCTTGCCCAGGGTTGGCGGGAGGGCGGGAATGGGCGGCACCACGGCCAGGGTTGCCACCAAAGTCGCCACGGCGGGGGCGGGATTGTTGCCATTGCTGGTTTTCAAAGCACCCGCGAGCAGGGTGTTCAGGTAAGAACCATCGACTGCCGCTGTCACACTCACCGTCAACACACAACTGTCATTAGGCGGAATCGCGTACCCAGCGGGCAAGGTCACGCTCAAGCTGCCAGGTACCGCGACCAGTGGCGCAGCGCCGAGACAGGTCGTGGCCGCATTGGGCACCGGCGCAATCACCACCCCGCTGGGCAGGGTGTCGATCAACGGGGCGGTCAGGGTGGCCGGGGCTGGATTGAGATTGCTCAAGGTCACGGTGAGTAAGGAAAGCCCGCCAGCGTTGATGGTTATCGGGCTGAATGCCTTACCCAGTGCGGGTGGAATCACGGGCGTCACCACGATTAAAGTGGCGGCAGTCGGCGCGATGTTGCTGCCATTACTAGTCACCAAAGCGCCCACTAACAGCGTGTTGAGGTAAGCACCGCCCACGGCGGCAGTCACGTCCACGCCCAGCAAACACTCGCCATTGCCTGGAATAATCCGTCCGGCGGGCAAAGTCACGGTTTGACTGCCCGCAATCGCCACGGGATCGCCTACGCCCGCACAACTGGTGGTGACATTCGGGATCGTGGCCACCACCAAGCCGCTGGGCAAATTGTCGATCAGCGGCAGAGTCAGCGTGGCGGGCGTGGCATTGGCATTACTCAAGGAAATCGTCAACCTCGCGGCCTCGCCTGGATTAATACTGGCTGGCGCGAAAGCCTTGGCCAGCGCGGGCGGCACCACGGGCGTGACCACGGTCAAGGTGGCGAGAACTGGTGCAGCGTTATTGCCATGACTGGTCGCCAAGGCACCGGCGGGTAAGGTATTGAGATAAGCCCCGCCCATCGCCGCCGTCACGTCCACTGTCAGCACACAACTGTCGTTAGCGGGAATCAAGCGTCCCACTGGCAAAGTCACCGTCGTACCACCCGCCACCGCGGCCGGTGCGCCCACACCGCCACAGGTGGTGGTGAGATTCGGGATAGGTGCGATCAGCACACCGCTGGGCAGGGTGTCGGTCAGCGGCGCGGTTAATGTCGCCACTGTCGCATTGAGATTGCTCAAAATCACGGTCAGCGTCGAAACCCCGCCCGCATTGATGCTGGCTGGGCTGAAGCTCTTGCCCAGTGCAGGCGGAATCACTGGTGTGACCACGGTCAAGGTGGCAACGGCTAAGGCGGCATTGCTGCCGTTGTTGGTCTTCAATGCTGCAATCGGCAAGGTATTGAGATAAGAACCCCCGACAGCGGCAGTGACCTGCGCCGTGACTTCACAACTGCCATTGGCTGGAATGGAACGCCCAGCGGGTAAGGTCACACTGCTGCCGCCTGCCAATGCGATGGGCGCACCCGCCCCATTACAGGTGGTGGTGACGTTTGGCACCGGCGCGATCACCACGCCGTTTGGCAATTGATCGACGAGCGGCGCGTTCAGCGTTGCACTCCCTGCATTGGGATTGCTCAACACGATAGTCAGGGTTGAAAGCTCATCCACATTGATGCTGGCAGGACTGAAGGCTTTGCCCAACGTGGGGCGTACCAACGGATCGGGTGCTGGCGGCGTGGGCGGTACGGCGGTCAAGGTCGCAGCAGCTAAGGTCGCATTATTGCCCTGATTCGTTACCAAGGCTCCGGCCAGTAAGGTATTCAGATAAGAACCACCCGCCGCTGCCGTCACCGCCACAGTCAGCACGCAATTTCCATTACCGGGAATCGAGCGGCCTGCGGGCAAAGTCACACTCGAACCACCCGCCACCGCGACTGGTGCGCCGACTCCGCCACAGGTGGTCGCCACCGCTGGTGTGGGAGCGATGCGCACGCCGCTGGGCAAGTTGTCGATCAAGGGCGCGGTCAAAGTCGCCGCTGCCGCATTGGCGTTGCTCAAGGTCACGGTCAGGGTCGAAATCCCGCCAGTGCCGATGCTGGGCGGGCTGAAGGCTTTACCGAGTACCGGCAGCAACACTGGCGAGACCACGGTCAAAGTCGCCAGCGCAGGCGCGGCATTGCTGCCGTTGTTGGTCTTCAATGCTGCAATCGGCAAGGTATTGAGATAAGCCCCACCGCTGGCGGCAGTGACGGCCACGGTCAGGGTACAACTGCCATTAGCGGGGATACTGCGCCCGGCTGGTAGGCTTACTGTTGTTCCACCCGCCACGGCGATGGCTGCACCAACGCCTGTACAGGTGGTGGCCAGATTAGGCACTGGCGCAATCACCACACCGCTGGGTAAGCTGTCGGTCAGCGGCGCGGTCAAAGTGGCCACCGCCGCATTGGCATTGCTCAGCGTAATAGTCAGGGTCGAAACCCCGCCCAGATTGATGCTGGCCGGGCTGAACGCTTTGCCCAACGTGGGCGGAGCCACCGGAGAAACCACGGTCAAAGTGGCGGTGGCAGGGGCGACGTTGTTGCCATTGCTGGTCACTAACGCAACAGCGGGCAGGGTATTGATGTAAGCCCCACCAATCGCGGCGGTCACGCTCACGCTCAGCACACAACTGCCATTGCCGGGTATGGTACGACCTGCTGGCAAGGTCACGCTGGTGCTGCCTGCCACGGCAACTGGTAGACCAACTCCACCGCAAGTGGTTGAAACCGCAGGGGTAGCCGCAATCACCAACCCGCTGGGCAAGTTGTCGATGAGCGAGGTCGTCAAAGTGGCGATGGCCGCGTTGGGATTGCTCAAGGTGACGCTGAGCGTTGAGACCCCACCAGCATTGATGCTGACTGGCGTGAAGGCTTTAGCCAGCGTGGGCGGCGACACGGGAGAAACGATGGTCAAGGTGGCGACAGCAGGCGCGACATTGTTGCCGTTGCTAGTCACTAAGGCATTACTGGACAGCGTGTTGAGATAAGCACCGACCGCAGCGGCGGTCACATTCACCGTCAACACACAACTGCCATTGCTCGGAATGGAACGCCCCGCTGGCAAAGTCACGCTGCTACTGCCCGCCACAGCCACCAGCGCGCCAGCGCCTGTGCAAGTGGTGGTTTCATTCGGAGTCGCCGCAACCACCAGCCCGCTGGGCAAGTTATCCGTCAGCGGCGCAGTCAGGGTCGCCACCGCCGCATTGGCATTGCTCAAGGTCACGGTAAGCACCGCAACCCCGCTGGCATTGATACTGGCAGGACTAAAAGCCTTACTGAGCGTGGGGGGGGTCGTGGGGCCGACCGGCACCGCCACACTGTTAGTGATCGCATTGCTATCCAGGGTGATCGCACCCGTGCGCGCCAAGGCTTTTCCGTTGAGACTCGCCCCGGTGTTCAAGCTGATGCTGGCTTGAGCGAGGATATTGCCTGCAAAAGCCGTGTTAGTACCGAGTGTTGCAGAACTGCCGACTTGCCAAAACACATTGCCGCTTTGCCCCCCATTGATCACTTTCACCGCCGAGTTGCTGGCGGTGGTGAGGGTGCTGGGCATCTGAAACACCCAGACCGCATTGGGATCACCCAAGCCGTCCAAGGTGACAGTACCCGTCAAACCCAGGGAGGAACCAGAACAATACACACCAGGTTGCAGCGTCATACCGCCCAAATCGGCCGTAATCAGCGTATCGCACGCCTGACCAGCGAGATTATTGTAAGCCACGGTCAGATCACCCTGAGCCGTTGCCGCAACGCCGTCACCCAAATGCGTCGTACCCAGCACCTGCCCCGGCCCCGGTGGCAAAGAAAACATAAAGCCAGTGACCGAACCAGCGCCATTCGGCCAAATTCCCAAGTCGCCAATGACTAAGCTGGGGCCAGTATTCGACACCCCAGCCGCCGCCAAAATAGCTAAATTTTGGGTACTGGCCAACGGCGGAGCCACCGCCGCCTGGGTGGCGGCAGCAGACAGGAAAAACAAGGTAGAAAAAGCCAAACTGCTCAGCCAGCCAAAAACAGGCGGACGAGGCGATATGTCTGCGGTGTCAATCCGGTGCCGGATTGGGGCGATAGAACTATTTTGAGTGCGCATAGTATGATCCTAGATAATCGGTATGTGATTATTGACAGTCTAGGGGTAGCAGTCTGTGCGCTAGGACACACAAGCCAATCGACAACGCACAGGAAGCGCAAGGCGCGATTTTATGGCGTCAAGGCAGGCAAAACCCTTGCTCGGTTGAAAATCAGAGATAGACGGGCGCTACAGGGCTTGCTTGGGGGTAATAGGGGAGGGGGAGAGGGGCTTTCCTCGTGCAGCCCTGCCAGGAACGGGATGCAGACAGTCATGCCCAGTGCTGCCGTACAGGGTATGAAATGTTTTGAGATTATGTTTTATAGCCTAATTGATTTAGCAATCTAGCTAATACATAAATTAGCCTGCCTATTTGCAGAATGGGATGTCAGTGACTTCTTTGGCTTTTTTAATGACTAGCAGCGTGATGTCGTCTTGTAACGTATCACTATCAATGTGAGTACGCACGTCGCTAATAATCGCCTCCAAAACGCCCTGGGCATTTTTATGCCAATGTTGTTCAATGACGGTGCAGAGCCGTTCAACGGTGTAGACTTTGCGAGTGTGATTGAAGGCTTCGGTAATCCCATCGGTATATAACACGATGCCTTCTCCCATCTTAAGTTCTACTTCTAGCTTGCCGAAAAATCGACTGATGTCTTTCTCTAAGCCAACCATAAATCCCAGATCGATAGTATCAATCCGTTGTACACACCCGTCTTTTTTCACCAACAGCACTTCTTCATGCTGACCAGTCATGGATAGTTTTCCATGTTGGTAATCTAAAATAGATAAGGTGAGATTTTTGTCTGAACGCATCCGTTTGACATTATCATAAATCACACGGTTGAGGATGGACATAAACGTTTGGGAATCTGTGACATTATTTAGCAAAAGGGTACGCACGGCAGTTTGCACCATCAGCATTAATACACCACTTTCTAAACCGTGGCCGGTGACATCACCAATGCTGATTTTAATCCGGCCATTGTGTTGTAATACGTCATAGTAATCTCCGCCCACTTCAGTGGCTGGCTCCATGAAACAGGCAATGTCCAGTTCACTGATTTGCTCTAATTCGTGTTCATGCGGTAAGACCATTTGCTGGAGTTTACGGGTCACTTCTAATTCTGTTCCCATGCGGATGTTTTCTGAGCTGAGACACTGATTGAGTGTTGTAATCTCTGCATAGGCTTGTTCTAAGGCGGCGGTGCGTTCTTCTACTTTGGCTTCAAGATTACCAAATAATTCGCGTAATTGTCCGGTCATCCGCGCAAAGGCTTGTCCTAGCATGCCCATTTCATCACTACGGGTAAGCGGGAGCCGGTGAGCATAGTCCCAGTCACCATTGGCTAAATGCTGTGCGGCGACACTGAGTTTGTCGAGTGGAAGAATCACCCAATAGGTGATAAAAAGCAGCATAATAATTGCGCTACATAGGATGACAAAAATCGCACCGATGCTTTTTTGCAATAACTCAGTTCTGACTTGTTGCTTGAGTACGCCAATATCTTGCCATAACAGCAAAATACCGATTTTATCTGGACGTAAACTGTCTTCGCTGTTACCCAATACCACGGGGTAAATGCCTTCAAGCACATCACCCGCTTGATCCGGTTGTAATTTACCGTTGTTTGAATGACGCACCAGCGCAAATTGCTCTTGCCAATAAGCGGGGTCGTGTGTATTGATGTCTGATCTGCTTTGTAAGACCTGCTCCCAAGGCTTGGCGATTTCGGCACGGCGGATTGAGGCGATGACTTGATTATTATGATCGAGCAACAAGCCCAGTTTGATATTAGGATCTAAGCCTAAGCTGACAAACTCTTTTTGGATTTGCAAATAGTCGCCCTGATCAATCAAATAGCGTAAACTATCCTGCATATGTTTCAGGTGAAAGCCTAGGTTGTTTTTTGTTTCTATATCAATGCGAATCTCTGCTTGCCGTAGACTCTGATAGAGAATATAGCTATTTTGAATCAACGCCAAGCCCAAGATTAGCATGATTAATTTAAAGTTAAGTGAACGAAAAAATATCACCATGATTTATGAACCCGTTTTGTAAAAACAAAGGGTTGATGCGTCCACAGGCTGAGTCAGTAGTTTTTGCGCAAACATGACTTGACTCAACTGTTGCGCAGTTTGTTGTAAGGGGGCCACGGCATTATTTTGAGCCGTGAACAGGGCTTGGTTTTCTGCACGGTTTGGCAGTTTTAAGCCCGCAAAAGAGTGTATCGCTTCAGCAGCGGGCAGATTCATACGCGGTGCCAAATGTTTACCGGCTTCATCAGGATTGTCTTTGAGAAAACTCAGGCTTTTGAACCAGTTTTCTAGCAAATAATCGACTTGTTGTGGATATTGTGTGACGTAGCTTTTACGTACCATCAACACATCAACGATTTCTCCGGGAATTTGAGTGCTGTCAAAGAGTTGTTTAGCATTTTTTGCCAGCAACTTGCTGCGTATCGGTTCAAAAGTCACCACCGCATCAACTGTGTCATTCATATAGGCTTGTTCGTGGGCATCTGATTCTAAGGGAACAATAGTCACATCCGCAGTGGTTAATCCCGACAATGCCAAAGCCCTGGCCAGGGTGTAAGCACCGACGGCGGTGTTTTCAACGCCGACCCGTTTTCCTTTAAGCGCTTGCACGCTGTCAAGCACTGGTTTACCGACAATCACATCGGCACCGTCAGAAATATCCATCACCAAGACGATACAGGGATCAAAACCTTGTTCTTTGAGCATCAATACTTCGTCGAGGGTAAGCGCGGCGGCATTTAAATCATTATTTTTGAAAGCACGTAATGATTGGGAGGAAGAAGAGTTTTCTACCAAATGAATTTTATTATCATCCAAATAACCCAGAGAACGGGCTAAATATAAAGGTTCGTAGCCAGTCCAGGTGTTAGTGCCGATGGATAACACGGGGGCTTGTTTATCACCACAGGCCGTGAGTAAAACGGTGGCAAGACCCAGGCAAACGAAGGTAGACAGCGGGGAATAAGCGAATGATTTCATGACACATCTCCTCTTTAATGATGAATTGCAGAATAGGTAGTGACAAATTTACTGTTCTGAATAGCCAAACATGGCTTGGGCTTGATATGGTCAGTCCAAGCCAGTTTGACTCAAGTCCTTATTCTAATTTAGGTAAGGGCTTGTTTTTGTAATAGTCATGAATGAGGCCGAGATTCATCTTATGCACATCACGATAAGGTTCCCACAAACTAACCCAGCCCTTTTCTATCGAATCACCGATATATTCTTCGAGCTTGCTTTCCAGGTATTTTTCTTCATGGGCGCGATTAATCATGCGGGTGATATACTGACGAGTGGCATCAATTAAAGTTTTAGTATAACCACCCTGACGAATCACCTCGGGATTACCATGATTCGGATAGATAGTCTTGATGTCCATCGCTTGCATGTGTTGTAAACCTTGCAAATGGTCAGGTAAACCAGCAATATCCACCATATAGGTAATAGTGTCTTCCAGCGTATCGCCACACAACAGGATTTTATCTTTGGGGAGATAGATTAAATTGGCGTCTTTAGTGTGAATATTGAAATTATATAATTCCAATTTAATGTCGCCGACATAAACATCCATCCGTTTGGTAAATACCAGATTAGGAATCACCAGCGGTTTAATCGCGGGCGGCCCCCATTCTTCACCGGCTTCTAGGGCGGCTTTTTTCTCCAACATGATTGCTCGGGTCAAATCTTGCGCGATAATATCATGTCCTAAGAATGCGGCATTACCCGCCACATGATCTAAATGCCAATGGCTTTGTATCACGGTAAAATGCTCGATACCGAGTTTTTTATGCAGATACTCTTTAACCCATTGTGCCTGCGCCACTGAGGTCATGGTGTCGTAAACCACGGCTTTATTCCCCTGATGAATGGCATAAATACCAATTCCCAGTTTCATCGCCGCACCAGACACCCAGTCGTCTGCCGTATTTTTAGCAGCCTCACCGCGTCCGGCGTAAAAGAACAACAGGTAATCATTCAAACGAGTCACTTCAATCTCTACTTTTTCCGTGCCCTTGGCGATTGCCATAGAAGTCCAGATAAAGCTGATTAGTAAAAGTGTGATTTGAGCAACTACTGGTCTAGCTTGATTTTTTTGCACAGTTCCTCCTAAAAATAGCTGTGATGACTGACAGCTTGGTTGGGTTAAACGGAATTTCATTATATGATAAACCCCTAAAAAAGATAACCCAGGGAGAGAGCGGTATCGTATAAATCAGGTATAATTAACTGATTTATAATCATTATTTAATGCGATAGCCGCAATTCATCGCAGTAATTCCTCAAGATTAGCAGGTTTTTATTGGTTACACAGGCAACCTGTTGTTACAAAACAATCCCTTGTTTTTTGTATGTATTAAAGTCAGGCCGATGTTACCCGCATGGCGCACTGGAGTGCTGATTTTAATTTCCTGGGCTTTGTTTTATAGTCGCGGGCTACCCGCATTTTTCCTGGACATTGGCTATGTTGCGTTTTTTGCTCTCACGTCTCGTTAGCACCCTGGTGGTGGTACTGGGCGTGGTCACGTTGGTGTTTTTACTGATTCACCTCGTGCCTGGTGATCCGATTGAAGTGATGTTGGGGGAATCCGCCCAGCCCACGGATCGGGCGGCGTTGCGCCAAGCCTTGGGCCTGGATCAGCCCTTGTTGCAACAATGGCTACACTATGTCGGTCAGCTATTACAAGGGGATTTGGGGATGTCCCTGCATTCTCGCGAACCCATCAGTGCGTTGTTGGCGGCGCGCATTCCCGCGACGGTGCAACTGGCGCTTGCCAGCTTGTTGGTCGCGGTGTCAGTGGCGCTACCGTTGGGCAGTCTTGCCGCTTTGCACAAAGACAGCGCCTGGGATCATGCCGCGATGTCGTTTGCCCTGATTGGGGTGTCGGTGCCCCATTTCTGGATGGGGCCGCTATTAATCTTGTTTTTTTCCTTGTGGCTGGGTTGGTTACCGGTCAGCGGTCATGAAGAACCGCTGTCTTTGGTGTTACCAGCATTGACTCTGGGCACGGCGTTGGCGGCGATTCTGGCACGCATGGTACGGGCGACTTTGCTGGATGTCCTCAGCGAAGACTATATCCGCACCGCCCGCGCCAAAGGCTTGAGCGCACAGGCGGTGGTGCTGCATCATGCGCTACGCAACGCAGCACTGCCGCTGATCACGATTTTGGGTTTACAACTGGGCACTTTGTTGGGTGGCGCGGTGATCACAGAAATTATTTTTGCCTGGCCGGGTTTGGGTTACACCCTGGTCGAATCAATTCAACGCCGGGATTATCCCGTGGTACAAGCTTGCATGTTACTGATTAGCCTCACCTATGTATTGGTCAACGCCGCCACAGATGTGGTCTATGGCTGGTTAGACCCCCGGATACGCTTATCATGAGCGGCTTACGCTGGAGCATCATCGGGCCTGGTTTAATTTTGGCGATTTGGCTGTCAGCGGCTTTATTAGGGCCGTGGCTGGGGTTGCATCCCAACGACATCGCCTTGCCGCGTATTCTCGAAGGCCCCAGTTGGGCAGCCTGGCTGGGTTACGACGATCTGGGCCGTGCGCTGGCGGATCGTTTGCTGCTGGGTGCGCGCACCTCGCTGCTAGTCGCGTTACAGGTGATTTCAATCTCGCTGGTGTTGGGCACACTGATCGGTGCGGTCAGCGCTTGGTTTGGCGGCCTGACTGATCGGATTATCGTACATCTCATCGACGTGTTTTTAGCCTTTCCGGGCATTTTGCTCGCAATCGCCTTGTCTGGTTTGCTAGGCCCAGGACTGAGCAATGTGGTGATCGCCTTGTCTTGCGTGGGTTGGGTCGGTTACGCCCGCTTGGCGCGTGCCCAAACCCTGTCGCTCAAGCAACAAGCCCATGTCCGCGCCGCGCTGGCTTTGGGAGCCAGCACCCCGCGCATTCTGCGCTGGCATGTGCTACCGCTGTTGTGGACGCCGTTAGTGGTCGAGGCGACTTTTGGGGTTGCTGGCTTGATTATCGCCGAAGCGGGCCTGTCGTTTCTGGGTCTTGGGGTACAGCCGCCCACGCCTTCCTGGGGCAGTATGCTGCGCGATGGCACGGCCTATATGCTGATCGCACCACATCTGGTCATAGTGCCGGGCTTTGCTCTGATGGCGGTGGTGTTGGCGATTAATCTGCTCGGCGACCGCTTGCGCGATTATCTGGACGTGAAAATGAGCCGACCCAGGGCTGCTGCGGCATCGCAAACTTGAGTCGGCTGAAAAACCATGAACTGCCACCGGTTTTGCGGTGGCGCTACGAATCTAGGAAAACCAGATGAACCTGCTTCATGCGTTATGGCTGCCTGATGCCACGGACGATTACCTGCAATTGGGCAATTTCTGGCTGTGGGTGGAAACGGCTACGCCACACGGCAAGCGTCGGAGTACCGAGCATCTGCATCCCCGCCAAGTGCTAGACAGCGCATGGCCGGTGTTTCTCAGCAACTTAAGCCTGCCAGCGTCGGTCATCGACCAAAAAACCTTGGCAGCCCACCACCTGTGGCTGCCCAGCGAGGCGGATAGTCCTTTGCCCTCGCCGGAATTGTTGACACCGGACAACCCAGTCGAATCCGTGGTTTTCCAGGACTGGAGCGTGGATTGTTATCGGTTGCATCAGCCGATCAAACAATTCAGCGAGTTCCATTTTCTGGCGACTTATTCAGCGCAAGGGGTACGGGCTGGCGCGGATTTTTTATTTTGGTACTGGTTTACCCAAGAAATCAAACACCTGCTGCTGCGCGATCACTACATTCCCGCACTGCACTATCGCGAGTTACCGAAGCCTAAAGAGTCCCGCAAAGCACCGCCGTATGAATTGTACGCAGGCTGGCAATGGGCTTCCGGGCAATATGAGGCGTTGATCGCCCAAGCCGCAGAGAGGATGCCGCCCGCCTGTGCCGCCGGGATGAAGCCAGCCGTCGATGCTGCCAGCCTGTTGCGCCATTGCAGTACGGTGCTGCTGGAGCGCATCGTGCGACAAACACCGCTGACCCAAGCGCTTGAGAAAAAACTCGAAGACACTTTATTGGCAGGCTGTTTATCGCCCTCGACTCAGCCCTGGCGCACCAACAGCGGCTTAGACACCTACCGCCAGTGGCTCGGCTGGCAGCGGCACATTGTGGACACGGCGCGGGAAGCGGCGTTTATTCTGGCGTTTCAGCTCATTGACGCGCCGCCGGATCAAGTAGACGACTGGGTGCTGCATTACTTGGTCATCCCCAAAAATGACCCCTCGCAACGCTTGGCGCTGGTCGATTACTGGGCCATGTCCAAATCGGACAAACAGAACCTCCGGCGACAATTTGGCAAAGATTTCGAGAAACACCTGCTGCTCAATCTGGGCCAGGCGGCTCGCATGTTTCCCAAGCTCTGGCAAGGACTGGACACTGCCGAGCCGCACCGCGTGACGTTGAATCTCGATGAAGCTTTCGAGTTCCTCAAGGAATCTGCCTGGATTCTGGAAGACGCCGGCTTCAAAGTCATCGTGCCTGCTTGGTGGACTCCGCAGGGACGGCGGCGGGTGAAGATGCGCCTGCGCACTTCGGACAGCAAAAAAGTCAGCGCGGCGGGTTCCAATAAGAGCCATTTTAACTTCGAGAATATTGTCAACTACAGCTATCAACTCGCCATCGGTGATGAGGCGGTGGACGAAGCCGAGTGGCAGCAACTGGTCGCGGCCAAAACCCCGCTGGTGCATTTTCGCGGTCAGTGGGTGGAATTGGATCGCGACAAGATGCAGGAAATGCTGGCGTTCTGGCGCAAGCACGGCCAGGATGCGCCGCAGATGAGCGTCCAGGAACTGTTACAAAAAACCGCCGAGAACGACTCATTTGAGGTAGACCGCCAGGACGCGCTGGCGCAGATGCTCGACAAGCTGCGCGACCAGAGTCAATTGGAGCCGATAGACAATCCGCCGCAACTCCAAGCTGAGCTGCGCGCCTACCAAAAACGCGGCGTGGCCTGGCTCAATTATCTGGAACAACTGGGCCTTAACGGCTGTCTGGCCGACGACATGGGCCTGGGTAAGACCATGCAGGTGATCGCCCGCCTGCTGGTGGAACGCGCTAACGGTGCCAGCAATGGGCCGACGCTGCTGGTCGCACCCACCTCGGTGATCGGCAACTGGCGCAAGGAAGTCGAAAAATTTGCCCCGCACCTGCGCACCCACATCCACCACGGCCCGCAACGCGAGCAAAATGCCCAGGCATTCAAACAACTGACCGCGCAGCAGGACATTTTTATCACCTCGTACACCTTGGCACGCAAGGACGAAAAACTGCTGCACGCGGTGACTTGGCAACGGGTGGTGCTGGATGAAGCGCAAAACATCAAAAACCCCGTGGCGGCGCAGACCAAATCCCTACTCAAACTCCAGGCTACCCACCGTTTGGCGCTCACCGGCACCCCGGTGGAAAACCGCCTGATGGATTTGTGGTCGATTTTTAACTTCCTCAATCCCGGTTATCTCGGCACCCAGGCGCGTTTTCGCAAGGATTTTGAACTGCCGGTGCAACGCGACAACGATCCGGTAAAAACCGCCACGCTCAAACGCCTGGTGGAACCGTTTATTTTACGCCGCCTTAAAACCGATAAATCCATCATTAAAGACCTGCCCGACAAAGTAGAAGCCAAGCAATACTGCAATCTCAGCAAAGAGCAAGCCTCGTTATACCAAGCCGTGGTGCGCGAGGTCGAACAAAAACTAGAAACAAAAGAAGGTATTGAACGCCAAGGTTTAATGCTTTCCACGCTGATGAAACTCAAACAAATCTGCAATCACCCCGCGCAGTTTCTCCAAGACAACAGCGCTTTCACCGCGCAACGCTCACACAAATTAGAACGCCTCGGTGAAATGCTGGAAGAAACCATGAGCGAAGGCGACAGTGTATTGATTTTCTCCCAATTCACCGAGATCGGCGCAAACCTGGAGAAATATCTCAAACACCAGTTGCATTACCCCACCTATTACTTACACGGCGGTACGCCAATAGCCAAACGCGAACAAATGATCGCCGAATTCCAACACCCGGACAGCCCGCCCTCGGTATTCGTTCTCTCGCTCAAAGCAGGCGGTGTGGGTATTACGCTGACCAAAGCCAACCACGTGTTTCATTTCGACCGCTGGTGGAATCCCGCCGTGGAAAATCAAGCCACCGACCGTGCTTTCCGTATCGGCCAGCAGAAAAACGTCTTTGTCCACAAGTTCGTCACCCTGGGCACCTTAGAAGAACGCATTGATCAAATGATCGAAGACAAGAAAGCGATTGCCGGGGCGATTGTGGGCAATGACGAATCCTGGCTAACCCGCTTGGACAATCAAGCGTTTCGTGAATTGATTGCATTAAACCGGGAAACCGTGGTGGAGTGAAGTCTCATGATTAGCCACAAATCAAAACCCTATGCTCACAACAAGGTCAAAACCCATGTCTAAACTCAGTAAAACTTGGTGGGGACAAACTTTTATCGCTGCGTTGGAAGACTTTACCGACAGCGAGCGATTGTCGCGTGGACGCAGTTATGCGGGTGATAACCGGATTCTTAAATTTGAGATTAAAAAAGACGGTTTGGTGACCGCTACGGTGCGCGGGAATAAAAATCCCTATTTTGGGGTTTACACAGAACCGCAATACACCACTCGGCTGCAAATGAAGGCGATACCGGAAAAGGACTGGCATAAAGTGATTGCCTATCTGGGCAGTAAAGCCAGCTTAGTGTCCAGGTTATTGATGAATGAAATGCCGGACAATATCGACGAGGCGTTCAACCAAGTAAAGCTGCACTTGCTGCCGCACAGTCGTCAAGATTTCAAATTGACCGACTGTTCCTGCCCAGATTATGCCAATCCGTGCAAACATATCGCGGGCGTTTACTACCGGCTGGCCGCGCAATTAGACCAAGACCCGTTTTTGTTATTTGAATTGCGCGGTCTGCCCCGTGCGCAATTGCATCAACTGTTGCGCCAGTCGCCGCTGGGCGAAGTGCTGGCTGGCGTGATGGACGAGCAGACTTTGCCGGTGGTGTCGAGTGTCTCGTATTATCCGCGCCCGTTCAGCACCTATGAAACAATCGACTATCGGTCTTTCTGGCTTGGCCACAAACGTCTGCCCACCGAGCTTGAAGCCCCCACTCCGGCGGCGGTTTCCGGCATTCTTATCAAAAAAGCCGGTGATTATCCCGCTTTTTGGAACCAGGATGGTTCATTTATTGAAATCATGGAAACCTTGTATGAGCGAGTTGCGACGAAAAACACGTCGGTTTTGTAGTCCTCAGAACTCCTAGTGCTTTGTCAAACCTTAAAATCAGGAAAGTTTTACATGGAGACCACACGGAGACACAGAAACACGGAGAAAAATCTTTGTGTTCTCCGTGCCTCCGTGTGAGATTTTATAGACCCTAGCTGGCGCATTTTGAAGTCAGTGCCGCCGATAAACAGGCGTTCTTACACGCCCGCAGTTTTGCCCTGGACGATTTCGAGGACGCGGTGGTTGCCGCGCTGGCACTGGCAAGCGGCTGTGATGATGGGGTGACGCGCAACATCGGCGACTTCGCCCGCTCGCCAATACCCGCGTTGCTGCCGGTAGATTTACTGATTGTGTTGCAACAATGAATACGCTTACACGGCTAAGGAAAACGCCAGCTTTGACCACGATTTGCGTATGCTAGATAGGCGGGCGTAAAATGTGCTGAGCAGGTGTAGCGCCGTCATCCGCCATGATGGAATCCCCAAATGTCGCATGACGCTATCGCTTATGCGACCTACGCGGGCTGACAGAAAGTTGTTAAACAAACTTGCTACGATAGGCCGTTTGAAAGCGATGAATCCTATTGCGTTTGTAGAAAAGTATGCGTTATGAAAACAGACAGCGTGATTATGAGTGAAGCCATGCAGGCATTACATACGGCTTTGACACCTGTTGAAGTTGAAAAGTTTGTTGTCATGCTCAATCGTGACAAATTTGATTACACCCGTTGGCGCGAGAATCTTTGGTAAAACGAAACACTGGAATCGCTGTCCGATAAGGCGCAAGCGTATTATCAGTCTCGCGCAAGCGATATAAACCGCAGTGAACGCAGATAAACGCCGATGTTTTTATCTGCGTTAATCTGTGTGCATCTGCGGTTCGGATTGCGGTGAAAGAGAAGTGAATGTAGGTTGGGCTGAGGAACGAGAGCCACAACTCAGGAACGCGGCATTGTGCCGTATGTTTTGGGTATTTTGGTATCGTTAAGTTGGGCTTTTCAAAAAGACGCTCAGCGCATCCTACGCGGGCTACCACGCTTTAAACAAAAAAGGCATCTTGATGCAACTCACCTTAGAAATACCCGACAATTTAGGTCATAAACTCAATGCCATGCCCAATCCTAAGCAATTGATTGTCAAAATTTTGTCAGAATTTCTCGATTCAGGCTTAAATCAAGACCAATGGTGGTTGTTGCTAGACGACATTGACGAGATTGCAGTGGACACCGGCATTGCCGATTTGTCCGAGCGGCATGATGACTATCTTGGCAGATTAACATGACGGCAGTGTTTGTGGACACCGCCGCACTGATTGCATTGGGAAATAAGCAAGACAAATGGCATTACCAAGCGGTTGCAATCAGCCGCCAACTCACCCTGGCGGGATGTCGTTTTGTGACGACCGATGCGGTGTTGCTGGAAACGGGCAATGCCTTCAGTCGTGCGTGTTACAAACCGCTGGCTTTGCGCCTTATCCAAACCGCACGTCATTCACCGCGCTGGCAGTGTATTCCAGTGGATAAAGCATTATTTGACAGTGGGTTAGCGTTGTTTGACAAAATGCGCGATAAAGATTGGAGCTTGGTAGATTGCATCAGCATCACCGTCGCAAACGCGCACACTATCACGCAGATTTTTACCACTGACAAACATTTTACCCAAGCAGGATTGGCGATTTTGCTGGTTTGAGCGTGTCCATCGCGGTAAACGATGCGGGTTTATGTAGTTTATGTAGATACCGTCTCTGCTGTCAAATCGTTTTTAGCAATAAAAGTTTAAATTCAGGCGGATTTAGGTAAATAACTGGTTTGATGCTTGAGAACACCAAAGCAGAGATGTACCAACTTGCGCATACAGGCACCAAGTGCGGACATTTTCGACTTTCCTTTTGCCA
>Ga0209575_10000543_pt1 | contig 22531 bp, 23 predicted proteins | sample Medcelwee11metaG_FD_187172 | JGI IMG/M metagenome (GOLD analysis project Ga0209575, IMG submission 187172) | Freshwater pond sediment microbial communities from the University of Edinburgh, under environmental carbon perturbations - Medium... | ecosystem: Environmental > Aquatic > Freshwater >...
CGCTTCAATTACCTTTTTTCGTAAATCATAGCTATATGCCTTGGCCATTATTATTCTCTTTTTTATGATATTTTTTCTTTTCCCATCATATCTCATTTTTGTCCTGACTTACTTGGCGGCTGCTATACTAGAAAAAAAACTCCGGTTTCTTTAAGAAACCGGAGTTTTAGCCTCATGAATTGCCCCTACTGTTTTGGGATTTGTAGATTATTAGGATTATTAAGATTCTCACTATGGTTTATTTTCATTATCCTTGTCAGCTTTTTTGAGCGATCGCTCTAATGATCTTATTTGAATTTCCCGCTTGCTGGCAGCCAATCGCTGACGGTTAACACTTGATTCCAGTTTTGCAATTTTTTTCTTATTATGATATTGCTGGTTTAATCTCTGATTGTGATGATTTAACCACGACCAAAATAAATTACCGGCATGATCACAACTGACGTAATTTTTATACTATATCAATATTATACTCTATTTTAGGTCACTTTTATTTTTAAGTCCCGTTATTTATTTTTGGTGTTAACTAAACTATTAAGGTCCTTGGCAATATTGCCCACAACATTAGACCAATCACCTAAATTATTTTGGCGATATAATCGCATCGTCGGATACCAAGGCGAATCTTTTCTGTCTAATAACCAACGCCAATCACAATTAACTGATAATAATACCCAAACAGTTTTACCTAAAGCACCAGCTAAATGAATAACGGAAGTATCTACCCCAATCACTAAATCTAACTCTTGAATAATATTAGCTGTATCACCATAATTGTTAATATTATGACTGAGATTATGGATGTTAATATTAGATAATAATGCTAAATCCTTTTCCCGATCACCTTTTTGTAAACTATAAAATTCTATTTGGGGATTTTCTAAAAAGGGTAAAAAGTCGGTTAACGGAGCAGAACGATATTGATCATTTTTATGAGTAGCACTACCAGCCCAAACAATCCCGACTTTTAATTTACTTTGTTTTGCCTGATCGGTCGTTAATGTAAATTTACCAGGATTTGCTAAATAGGGAATACTGGCAGGAATATTATCCAAAGTCGTCTGACAAATATAGGGCAGACTCATTAGAGGTACATACACATCAAATTCTGAACTATCAATATTACCGGGCGATCGCACTTGAATGACTCCTTCAATGTTAGAAAAAAGGGGAGTCAACTCCGGCATACAAACTAAAATAATTTTGGCACAACGATCTTTAATCAAAGGAATATAACGGATAAACTGCATAGCATCCCCCGCCCCTTGTTCCGTATGTACTAATAAATTTTTGCCGGTAATATCTTCACCTTGCCAACGGGGTTGCGGACATTCAAAGGGATGAAATTCGTGGGTTTGCCAACGCCATTCACATTCATGCCAACCTCTAGGAAATTCACCTAATTTTAATAAAATCATCCCTAAATTAAAATGAGCTTTGGCAAATTGACCGTTTAATTCAATTGCTTTATCATAAGCAACGATCGCCCGTTGGAAATTCTGCACTTGACTATAGACGTAACCTAAACTATTAAAGGCTTCGGCATGATCTGGCTCGGCTTCTACCACCCGATTTAATACAGCGATCGCTTCTGCGTATTCCTCCAGATCACCCAAGGCAACCCCTAAATTATATTGAGGCATAATCCAATCTGGTTTGAGGGGAATACACTGGCGATATTGGGCGATCGCCTCTGATAAATTACCGTCATGATAAAATTTATTACCAGTCTGTAAAAAATATTCGGCATCTTTATCTACCTGGGAAGGCATGATCACTTCCGCTAAAGCCTTATCTGGGACTACGTAGGATGTCGCTAATAAACCTTGATCGTCGCTGATAATTTCCGGGAATCTAATACCTGGTAAAACCGAAACGGCAAAAATTTCCTGTACTCCTAAAGTAAATTTTAAAAAGGCAACTATTTCCCCGCTATTAATATTCACTACCCAGACACCGCAATGACGTTCGGTTAATTGAGCGATGGGAATACCGCTAAATACAGCACTTTCCCGCACTTGTGATAAACCGATAAAGGCAAAATCGCCATAAAAATCTATGCCCCTCGTAAAACCCGGTAATTCTGCCACAGTAGTTAATTTGCCAGTTGCCAAATCTACTTGCGATAGACTACCCCGACCTGATTCTAATAGCCAAACTTTTCCCCGATAAATCCGAGGCGAATGCGGCATTGATAAACCCCGCACAATTATTTCATTACTAGGAATATCCATGAGAATACCGCCACTCGCTTTATTTTTTCGCCAACCTGCCGGCGTATCGGTTTCGCCTAAAGCGGTAGCAAATTTCGGTTGATTATCCAAGGCACAAAAACCATTGAGGTGACAGCGGTCGGTTAAATCATAGGCGGTAACAAAGGGCGGTCGCCAACGGGGGACAAAACTGTATTCAGGGTCAAGGGTACAGAGGCAGGAAAAACGGGTATTAATAAACCAAAGGTCTTGACCTAACCACTCCATCTCATGAATATCAATATCGCCGGTAATATGTTGATAACGTGGTAAATAACAAGCATCATGTTTACCGAGTGGCTCTATTTTACTGGCGACGGCGGGAATATTTCTCAGGTCAACGATTTGATAACCAGTGCCTACGGTGATTTTGCTCTGATCAGCGGCGATCCCCATGGGTTTGGGAAAGTCTCGAAAATGGGTATTGATCACGTTGCCATCAGCTCTTAATATTACTAGTTTACCAGCTTGATAGGTAGAGACAACTAATGATAGGCCTAGCTCTTTTAATAGGATGGGAAAAGTATTAGTATGTACGCTATTTAAGGTCATGATTTTATTAATAAAATATTTGGTTTTTATTCAGATTAGCCGATAAAGTGATCATTTTATCCAGTCAATTTAATAAAATAGGGGCAATTCGTGAATTGCCCCTACAGGTTTCAAATATTAACAAATTTAAACATTAGACTTTAAACGGGGAGAAGCGATCGCTACGGTTCCCCAGATGGTAAAACGATTTTGGCGTAAACAATGATAGGCCTGCCGAATAGTTGTGCCGGTGGTGAAAATATCATCAATAATTAATACCCGACAATGGCGATAACGTTCTAATTTTTTACCAACAGATAAGGCATTATTCATTACGTCTTTTCTTTCTGCTACTGATAAACCAAATAGAGCGGGTGTATTTTTCACCCGTATTAAACCATTTTTTACTAAAGGCAATCCCGTCATTTCTGCAAAACCTTGGGCAATTAATTCTGCTTGATTAAAACCTCTTTTTTTCAACTTTTCTGAATGTAAAGGAATTGGCACAATTACTATTTTTTTTTGATCACCATAATAATTTAACCAATCAGCCCCTAACCAATGACCAAATATTTTGCCTAATTGGGGACAACTTTTTTGATAGTGATTATTATATTTAATGCGGGCGATCGCCCGTTTAATAGAATCCTCATATTGTCCCCAAATCCAAACAGGCATTTTACCCGGTAATTCTTGGCTGCGACGATAGGCAAAAATTTGTTGTTGACAGTCTTGACAAGGAATTTGGGGCGTGGGACGTTTACATAATGGACAATTGGGATATAAAAATAGATCTAATAAGGACTGTTTTTGTAAAATACTGAAAAAATTATAAAAACCTTGGCTAACTTCCGTGTGTAGCATAATTTATCAAACTCCTGCAAGACTTACATAAAATAAGTTCCAGGAATTTAACGACCGATTCCCCAAATGGCCTGGTAATATTGAATAATATTTGAGAAATTATCCTGGTTCCCAAAAAGCAAATTGTGAGCATCATTTATAATTACCAGCAAATTAGTAGCCTCAACGATCAAGTAGTTGGCAAAAAAGTTTATGAGTTGGAACAGTTACGGCAAAAAGGTTATCCTGTATTGCCGGCTTTGCTGATACCTGCCCCGAATTTTTCCCAGTTTCTTAGTGGAATTAATTGGTCGGATCCTTTATTGCGAGATTTGCCAAATTCTGCCCTTTATTTCAATACGGATGATTGGCGACAATTAAAAATGATTGCCGATAACCTGCAAGAATATATTATGGACAGTGTGATTGATGCCCAATTATTAGAATTAATTGCTAATGAAATTACTAATTGGGAAACGGAAAATTTAATTGCCCAAATAGAATTAGTTAATCCGCAAGTGGCTCATAATATTGTTTTTGATCCAGTAATTTCTGATAAAGACACCCCAGCGATCGCCGAAGCAATTAAACAAAGTTGGCGACAATTATTTGATAGTAAAAGTTTATTTTGTTGGCAAAAATCTGGGATTCTTATTGGTGATTTGCAGCCGGTTATTTATCTACAAGCAATTAATCACACTTTAATGAGCGGAGAAATTCTGGTAAATGGCGACTGGGCAGAAATTAATGCTAAATTAGGTTTAGATTTACCGATTACGCAGGGGCAAATTATCCCAGAATATTATTTGATTTCTCGCCTGAATCCTAGTCAAAATCAACAGTTGAGCCGGGAACAATTAGTTATTTATGACTTAGAAAGTAATTACGTTAATCATGCTACCAGATCAGCGGTTTATCATTTACCCTTACCCCAACCCTATTGTCGTTTTCCTTTACAGTCTATTGCTTGTCAGGAAACAGATGAAACAGAAAAAACTGAATTTCTTTTAACACCAGCCCAACTAGAATTTTTACAAAAAGTCATGAATAATTGCATGATAGAATTAGGAGAAAATTTCTTGCTCAAGTGGTGTTTTCATTTGCCAGAAACTCGTTTAAAAGAACAGTTTGCTATTACTGAAATAAGTGTCGCTAATATGCAGTTAAGTAAAAATTGGGCGGGGGCAATTGGGGCTGATCTGCCCATAATACCAGTTAATGATAACGGTCATATTGTCAAGGGATTAGGGGTATCGAAAGGAGTAACACGGGCGATCGCCCAGGTAATATCACCGGATCATCATCACCATGAAAGAATACCAGCGGGTAGTGTGATTATTTTACCTAATGTGATTGCCGATTATTTAAACCTGATCAGAAAATCAGCCGGTTTTATTATGGAAAGGGGTAGTGCGGTTTGTCATGGGGCGATTTTAGCGAGAGAAATGGGTATTCCGGCGATTGTGGGAGCGAATAAAGCGACGAGTTTAATTAAAACAGGTGATCAAATTTTAGTGGATGGGGATACGGGGGAAGTATTTTTGGTCGATAAAACTCAAATATTATTGGAAGCAAAACAGATTATTCATAATACGGTGACAGCTTATGCAGAACCCCATAGTTTATTATCCTACGGGAGTAATATTAGTAATGGCAATGGTGTCCATTATCGGCCTAAATTTAATTATCCACCCCTTGCCACCAAGTTAATGATTACAATTAGTCAACCGGAATCATTGCAACAAGTTGATTGTTTACCGATTGATGGTATTGGTTTGTTGCGAGCGGAAATGATGATTATTAGTTTATTGGAAAATAAACCTTTTACTTGGTGGTTGGAGTCACAAAAACAAGCAGAATTAAAGAAAAGAATTGTTCAGCAAGTGACTAAATTTGCTTTTGCGATCGCCCCCCAACCAGTATTTTATCGATCTTTAGATATTTTTAATTTATCCCTAGAAAAGGATGAGCAGAATATTCTGGGATCATCAAAATTATTGAGACAACATGGCACTTATAGTTATTTAATGGATCCGACGCTGTTTGATTGGGAAATTAGTATTTTAGCGGAATTATATGAAAATAGTTATGATCAGATCCGTTTAGTTTTACCGTTTATTCGTTCGGTGGATGAGTTTATTTTTTGTCAGCAACGGGTGCAGTCTCTTTGGCCAAAACGTTTACCACCATTAGAGTTATGGATTATGGCGGAAGTGCCTTCGGTCATATTTTTATTAGAGGATTATGTGCAGGCTGGCATCCAAGGAATATTGATCGGTACGAATGATTTAACTCAGTTATTATTAGCGTGCGATCGCAATGATCAGGAAATTAGTAGTCGGTTTAATAGTCGGCATCCGGCGGTATTACGGGCGATTCAACAGTTAATTACGACTGCCCAAAGTCTGAATATTCCTTGTCATTTATGTGCGGATACACCTTTGCTTTATTCTGAGGTGATTAATAGTTTTGTCACCTGGGGTATTACGGCGATTTCTGTTAATATTGATGCGGTATGGGATACCTATCGGGCGATCGCCCAGGCAGAAAAGCAATTGATTATTAAGGGGTCTCGTCTGTAGTATTTTGTTATAGAGGCAATTGATAAATTTCTCTCTATTACCTAGATTAGCTTATATTAATTTTTATTATTGTTTTTATTATTAACTATCAATCATGGATGCAACCACAGAATTTTTAGAAAAATTTACCAGATTTGGCATTGATCTCACCCTCGACCGGATCAAGATTCTTTTAGATAGTTTAGGCAACCCACAAAATCAAGTACCAATAATTCATGTGGCTGGTAGTAACGGTAAAGGTTCCGTCTGTGCTTATTTACATTCAATCTTAAAAGCCGCCGGTTATCGGGTCGGCTGTTATACTTCACCCCATTTAGTTAGCTGGACAGAAAGAATATGTATTAATCATCAGGCGATCGCCCCCCAAAAATTACATGATGTATTAAAACGGGTGACATCGGCTATTACCACCGATCATCCCCATCCTACCCAATTTGAAATTATCACCGCCGCTATGTGGTTATATTTTGCCGAGGAAAAAGTTGATATAGCCGTAATTGAAGTCGGTCTAGGCGGGCGTTTAGATGCCACCAATGTGTGCGATCGCCCCCTAGTTACAGCGATTACTTCTATTAGTCGGGAACATTGGCAAAACCTCGGTCCGACCGTTGCTGATATTGCCGGCGAAAAAGCTGGTATTCTGAAAAAAAACTGCCCAGCCGTCATCGGTCCCCTGCCGGCAGAAGCAGAACTAGTAGTGAAAAATAAAATTACTGAATTAAACTGCCCAGCAGTCTGGGTAGAACCAGCTACCCTGATTAATTCAGAGGATTCTAACTGGCAAATGCCTGTAGTACAATATCAAGACATAACCTATCCCCTTCCTTTAAATGGCAATATTCAATTAACTAATTCGGCGATCGCCCTGGAGTGTATGAAAATTTTACAAAAACAAAATTGGGATATTTCTATAGAAGCTATCGAAAAAGGCATGGCGACAACTATTTGGCCAGGTCGGATGCAGTGGTTAACGTGGCAAGATCGAAAAATTCTGATTGACGGGGCTCATAATTCCGCAGCCGCCAAAGTTTTACGTCACTATATAGATAGCTTAAATATACAGTCCGTTACTTGGGTAATTGGTATATTATCAACTAAAGATCATAGTGAAATATTCCAAGCACTATTAAAACCATCTGATCATTTACACTTAGTACCTGTTCCCAGTCACAGTAGTATGGCACCAGAAGTATTAGCGGAAATAGCCAGAACACAATGCCCAGAACTTGCCTACTGGGAAACCCATGCAGATTTATTTACCGCTTTAGATCAGGTATTATATCGGGACTCTCCCCAACCCATAGTCGTGTGTGGTTCCCTCTACCTAATAGGCTACCTCTTGAGTCGAGTCAGTATTTAGGGGTGGTCTAGTTTTATTCGATTTTGCCACAGTTTTTTGTTCTAAATATTTTGCCACGACCTCGTGAATTTTTGCCATAGAAATAGGTTTTACAATAAATTCTGAACAACCCGATAAATGTGCCCTAGTCCGATCAATAAAACCATCCTTACCCGTTAAAATAATCACCGGAATATTTTTTAACTCAGGCACTCGCCGAATTTGTGAACAAATTTCATAACCATTTGCCACCGGCATATCAATATCCAAGAAAATTAAATCCGGTCGTTGATCAATTAACTTAGGTAAAGCCAAAATTGATTCCTCAATACCGAGAAAATCATAACCACTTTTTACAATCATTTTGCGCATAATTTTATTAATTAATGCACAATCATCGACGGAAGCAATCAGGAATTTACTTTTTACCGGAATAGATTGGGGTGGTAAATCATTAATCGCTTGACGGGAGTTAGACGCTTCATCTTTGAGAATATATTTATTATATTTCACTGCCTGTTCTGCCGAAATATCATCCACAGATTTTAACTCTATTGCCCCGGAACGCACATATTTAGCTAAAGAACGACTCAGTTTAATTAAATCCTGATGTAAATATACTGATAAATCCCTTAAAGTATTTTTTTCATTAAATAAAGCACTCATTCTCTCATAAACCAACGGTGCTAATACTTCCTGCAAAACCGCCGGTTTAATAATAATCGGTGCTAAATTAGGAGAAAAATCAACCAAGTCAGAAGTACACCAAGCATCCCATAAAGGTTTTACCTGAGCTAAAGCTGAATATAAACTGAGAGCAGTCAGTGGCTTACTTAACTCTGCTCGGTGCTGACAATTAATCACTTCGATATTAAGTTTATTTTGGTGATTTTGCTGAATTAGATCAAATAAAACTTCTATAAGAGTATGATTAATCACTTTACTCGCCTGATCAAGACTAATCACCCGTTGTTCCACTAAAACATTTAAAACGTAATACTGCCAACTCACATAAATATCATTATTAAAAATTTGAGAAATATCCTGACCTAATTGAGGACAAGACTGCCGGAGATGTCGTCGCCAACGTCGCCATAAATGTACACCCCCAGTCGTCCAAATCAAACGTCCTTTGTCGAAATATAACCGGCATTCTAATTCTTGATTATTTTCTAGCACCAACATTCCAGAAAACTGCTTGGAGGTAAGACTAGCTAAATTGCTGATAAACCTCGTAGTAGAAAAATTTTCACTGGTTGACTCTGGCATATTTGGTTCCCCTTAAACTAAAATATCGAAAAGTTTTTATAAAAAATTAAGTAGATGATGATTCCTGGACCCTGTATAAAAATTCACTGACTTATTTTATTAAACAAATTAGTCTATTCAATTGTTTTGATATTTCAACTATTATTCTACTTTTTTTTGGGTAATTCAGATTATTGATTATTTAATCAATATAAAATTCACAATAAAATTCACAAACTTGATCTAAAGCAATCTGACAAACCCTTATTTAAACCTTAAGAAGATAAGGATTGATGATCATTGACACCATTATCTGAGAGTAAATACTTATCTAAAACTTCTATAATTTTTTCTAAAGAAATCGGTTTATTAATAAATTCTGATGCTCCGCCAAACTGAGTACGCATTTTATCAATCACCCCATCTCGACCTGTCAAAATTACAATAGGAGTATCCTTTAAACTCGGTACTCGCCGAATTTGTGAACATAACTCATAACCATTCACTACCGGCATATCTAGATCTAAAAATATTAAATCCGGCTGTACTTCCATTAATTGTGGTAAAGCTAACATTGATTCCTGAATACCGAGAAAATCATAACCCAGACGATTAATAATCTTTTTCATCGTCCGATGAATCAGAGGATAATCATCAACACAGGCAATCAGGGGAGTTCTTTGAGGAGTAGTATCTTCTGGATTATTTTGAATAAATAATTCTAAAGGCTTTTGTGCCGGCCGCAAGGACGAATTTTGTTCATAATTGATCACTGCCTCCACACAAATGTCATCAATACTAACTAGTCTAATCGATTTATTTTGCAAATACGGCAAAATAGAGCTAGTCAGTTTTAATAAATCATCCTGTAAATTTACTGCCAAATCACGCAAACTATATTGTTGATCAAACAATATAAGCATCCTTTCATAATTAGATGTTGATACTTTTTTCTGTAAAACTTCTGGTTTTTTAATAATCGGCGTTAAATTGGGAGAATAATCGAGTAAACCCGCTTGACACCAGGCTTCCCAACTCGGTTTGATCTGAGCCAGTGCAGAATATAAGCTCATCGCTACTAGCGGTTTTTTTAATTCTCCGATCAATTCTAAGGGGGTTCCTTCTACTTTTAACGGATCAAAACAGTCGGCCTGTACTAAATCGAACAATGCTTCTAAAAGGGTGTGATTAATAATGGTGATCGCTACTTCTTCACTGATCACATTCCGCTGCGACAATGCCACTAAGGCAAAATATTGCCAACTTACTTCTACATTGTCTGCATCAAATTGCCAATCGCCAGCCACAAGTTGGGGACAAAATAATCTGATATTTCTCTGCCATCTGCGCCATAAATGTACGCCACCAGTAGTCCAAGTCAGACGACCTTTGTCAAAATATAATTGCCATTCCTGTCCTGAAGAATTTTGTAAAGTCAATACACCATTAAACTGTTCAGGAGTTAAACGGGCTAAATTATTGATAAATTTTGTGATAGATGGAACCAATTGCGATGACATATCGGGTCTCCGATGTCAATGAATGACGATAAAATAATTAATTATTCTGAAATACTAGTTTATCCTAAATTTAATAACATAAAATCATGGCAAAACAGTCTATTTGGGGGCGACTGATCAAATTTTTCCTGCTGGCAATGCCAAGAAAAAATCAATTTAAATTGCTGAAATAGAACGGAGAAGGAGGGATTCGAACCCTCGGAGACTTTCGCCTCAAACGATTTCAAGTCGTTCGCAATCGACCACTCTGCCACCTCTCCAATGGGTGACTATGGTAACTTTTACCACAGCGATTTATTATCGTAGCATAAGAGGGCTATTTTGGCAAATTTCTCTGAGTGTCAATAGGTGTATGTGATCATTCATTTGGTGTCGGTAATATCATAAAGAATTGTCTGGGAAACTATTTGATAATCTGACCCTAACCAGACGAGGGAAACTTCTGAAACCACTTGTTTTTCCAAACAAACTAGAGAAAAGTTACGTAATTTAGTGCCGTCTTTTTCCTTAATTCGAGGGACATTAGCTGCATTGACATAGACAGTGCCATATTCATCAACTTGCACCGATTCCCTCACCTGCTTTTTTGTATGGCGGAGAGTGTGGTGCATATGTCCAAAGGCAACTAGGGGAATCCGTTTACCTAAGAGCCGACTCTGGGCGATCGCTTCTGCTAAGTCAGGATCACCAAAATCACCGCCCAAGGGTTGCCAATCTCTACCACAGATCGATTCCGGGCGATCGCCCAGGCCGGTTGGTCCGTTATGACCGAGGAAAATAATTGTTTCTAAGACTGTATTTTTTACAGCATTGACCATTAATTGAGTGGAATCGCTAAACCCTTTTACACCAAAACGACTAGCAAAAAAATCATCATATTTCCAGCGAGGACCACCCCAGGTAAAGGGGCGAGACCCCACGACGGTTAAAGCAAACTGGCAAAATTCTTTGTTGCCATAACCGACATGACTATCCGCCAAAATATTTATCTGTTCCTGTACTCGGTCTTCCTTTTGCCGATCATAGGGGCATTTTTTACGGCCCCAATCCGTAGCGGTAAACCAGGCATCATGATTACCAAATACACAGGCTCTCGGTATGGGCAAAGAAGCGATCGCCCGCACAATAGGCAGAGATTCATTGCCAAAATCCCCAACAAATAAAACTAGGTCAACTCCCAAGGATAATAGGGCCTGCTGATCAGCTGTTTCCCATTGCTCATGCACATCACCGACAATCGCAATCTTGATTTTTTCTTTCACAAACATTTTTGGTAAAATTAACTATAATTGAAGTAATCAACAGAGTCAGATTTCCTGAAATTTTCCTCCCTTAATTTTCAGGGAATATTCAGGCAAAGACCACCTAAATTTCTGCAAATCACTAATATAAATTACTAATATATAGGGCCAAAATCATGTTAACCGTTGCTCGTCAGTCAACCAATCAATCAATTCCCCAAGACCTTTTTGTGGCGATCGCCACATTAAAAAAAGAGTTAAACGCCGTCATTTTAGCCCACTATTATCAGGATGCAGACATTCAGGATATAGCTGATTTTATTGGTGACTCGTTGGAGTTATCTCGCCGGGCTGCCGAAACGGAAGCTGATGTGATTGTTTTTGCTGGTGTACATTTCATGGCAGAAACCGCCAAAATTCTTAACCCCCATAAGTTAGTTTTATTACCAGATTTAGAGGCTGGTTGTTCCCTAGCTGATACTTGTCCGCCGGTAGAATTTGCTAAATTCAAAGCCCAATATCCCGATCATTTAGTGATTTCCTATATTAATTGTTCCGCTGATATTAAGGCGATGAGCGATATTATTTGTACTAGTTCTAATGCGGTGAAAATAGTTAACCAAATTCCTGCTGATCAACCAATTATTTTTGCTCCAGATCGCAATTTAGGGCGTTACGTCAGTCAACAAACTAGGCGGTCAATGGTTTTATGGCAAGGGGCTTGTATTGTGCATGAAACTTTTTCAGAAAAACAAATTGTCCAGTTAAAAGTACAAAATCCCATCGCTGAAATTATTGCCCATCCTGAGTGTGAAGAACCGATTTTACGTCATGCCGATTATATTGGTTCTACTACTGCTTTATTAAAATATTCTGAACAGAGTAATCTTGATACTTTTATTGTGGTGACGGAACCGGGTATTATTCACCAGATGACTCAGCGTTCACCCCATAAGAAATTTATTCCTGCCCCGGCGATGAATGGTTGTAATTGTAATGAATGTCCCTATATGCGATTGAATACCCTAGAAAAATTATATTTAGCGATGCGGGATAAAACCCCGGAAATTACTATGGCAGAGGATACCTTAAAGTTGGCTTTAAAACCGATGCAAAGAATGTTAGAAATGAGTTGACACAACAATACGCATAACCTGCATAACCAACGTAGGGCAATTCATGAATTGCCCCTACTGTTTAGGGATTTGAGAATTAATAACTATTCAAAGAGAATTGCTATATTAAAAATATTAGTCAAATTTATAAAGGAATTAATATCCATGAGTCCTATAGTTTTTAACAAAAATTTCTCTCCCATGAAACTAATGGCAACTGCTCCCACCATCACCCCCGACAAAGTTACTCAAACCATTGCCAAACCCTATCCTAACTATAAAGTCATTGTCCTGAATGATGACTTTAATACTTTTGAGCACGTTGCTAAATGTTTAATGAAACATATTCCTGGTATGACTAGTGATCTGGCTTGGGAATTAACGAATCAAGTACATTTTGACGGGCAAGCAATTGTTTGGGTAGGACCGCAAGAACAAGCCGAATTGTATCATCAACAATTGAGTTGGGAAGGTTTAACTATGGCTCCCTTAGAAAAGGCTTAATTGATAATTTAATTGCCATTAGAATTAATGCAAAAACCCTGAAAATTATGTTGGGTTGCGTGCCTTAACCCAACCTACAAAACTAAAGGGGTAATTGAGCAATTACCCCTTTAGTTTTGATTAGTAAATAAAAAATTTAATGGGCAGAACCATTACCATGGTATTTATCAGTATCATAAAAACCATTCTTCGTAGCAAAAAACAGACTACCAAGAATAAAGAAAAATGTTAAACCTACTAACATTAATTTCACATCCATAATTCACCCAACTCCTAAAATTTAATAAATTTTATTTTGACATTTTAGTCAATTTTTCCTAAAATATCAGTCAAATATCAGACAGACTCTTCTATTCCTCAAATAGCCACTTTTTCACCCGTATTAAGTCCTTCCAATCGGGCTTGCGCTGTAAACCATCCTCAATATTAGTTTGCACCTCACTTGCCCAGTCCTTATCTGCCAGGATCAAATAACCAGCTTTTTCAATATGAGGGCGCACACCCTTTTGACCGACCGCCAACATCGCTAAAGATAAATTAATCTGCCCTTGTGGATCATTAGGATTAACTTTAATAGCAGTTTTTGCTGCATCATAAGCTAACTTCGGTTTATCGGCTAATAAATATAACCAAGATAAACTAATCCAAGCACTGCTAGTTTTCGGCGCACGACTTGTAATTTGTTTGAATACAGGAATTAAAGTCTCAGGACTTTCGCCCTCCTGATACCTTTTAATACCCTCTTGATATAGTTCTTCTGGTGAAAGTTCTGTTTCAGTCATTTTTAAATCTAATATAAAAAACCAAATAACTGCCTTACATCAATAATTGAATAATTGATGTAAGGCTGAATCAACTTATTGCTAATCAGCTATTTACTGATCCTGCAATTATGCTAAGTCTATGCCACAAACTTTTTAAAGGCGAGGGTGACATTATGACCACCAAAACCAAAGGAATTGGAGAGAGCGGCATTCACTACTAACTGACGACTAGTATTAGGTACGTAGTCTAAATCGCACTCTGGATCAGGCTCCACTAAATTAATAGTAGGGGGAATAATATCATGGGCGATCGCCATGACTGTTGCTACTGCCTCTATGCCACCAGAACCACCTAATAGATGACCAGTCATTGACTTAGTAGAACTGACTGCCACCTGATAAGCCTCTTCACCCATTGCCTTTTTAATAGCAGCGGTTTCCGTCGGATCATTCGCCGGTGTACTAGTGCCATGGGCATTAATATAGCTAATATCACTAGGTAATAAACCAGCATCCTTTAAACAGAGGGATATGGCTCTAGCCGCTCCCAAACCACCCGGTACAGGGGAAGTAATATGGTAAGCATCACAGGTCATGCCATAACCGACAATTTCTCCATAGATTCTGGCTCCCCGACTGCGGGCAAATTCTAATTCTTCTAAAATTAAAATACCTGCCCCTTCGCCCATGACAAAACCATCCCGATCCTTATCAAACGGACGACAGGCATGAGTGGGATCATCATTTCTAAAAGATAAAGCCTTAGCGGAAGCAAAACCGGCTACCCCCAAAGGTGTCACCGCTGCTTCCGTGCCACCACAAATCATGGCCTTGGCATAACCACCTTGAATTAAACGAAAAGCATCTCCCACCGCATTGGAACCAGCCGCACAGGCCGTCACACTACAGGAATTTGGTCCTTTTGCCCCGCTGTGAATAGCAGTTAAACCGGCTGCCATATTAGCAATCATCATGGGAATCATGAAGGGACTACAACGATCCGGCCCCCGGTTTAAATAGATTTCTTGCTGATCCTCTAATACTTTCAGGCCGCCAATACCTGTCCCAATTAAAACCCCAACTTGTTCTGCGTTCAGGTCATCAATTACTAATTGGGCATCAGCGATCGCCATCTTACTAGCCGCTACAGCAAACTGAGCAAAACGGTCCATCCGCTTCGCTTCCTTCTTCTCCATAAATTTATGGGGGTCAAAACCTTTCACTTCCCCCGCAATTCGGCAATCATGTTTACCTGGATCAAAAGCTGTAATCAGGCCAATACCATTGCGACCACTAATTAAACCTTCCCAATATTCAGACAAGGTATTGCCTATCGGTGTAATAGCACCCATCCCTGTCACCACTACCCGTGGACGTTGTGACAAGTCAGGCACTTGACGAACGGAATTTGTCATCTTTTTTATTTTCCCATATTAAAACACCCAGAACGCAGAACGCAGTTCACAGTCTCTAATTGACAATTGATTTTTAATTAACTTTGACGGCAGATTTATTTTTTCTTGTCTATGATGTAATTCACAGCATCTCCTACCGTGGTGATCTTTTCGGCATCTTCATCGGGTATTTCAATATCAAATGATTCTTCTAAGGCCATAACTAGTTCTACGGTGTCTAAAGAATCAGCCCCTAAATCTGTGGCAAAATTTGCTTCAGGAGTCACTTTGTCTGCTTCCACATCCAAATGCTCAATCACTAGCTCTTTCACCTTATCTAAAATTTCAGTGCTCATTAATAATTTCTCCTATTTATTCTGTCGAGTAAATTATTGTATCGGAAAGCCGGATCATTTATTTAATTCCCGATTGATTTACTGGCAGGTTTTAGATTTTAGAAATAAATAGGGTGCTAAATCTGAAAATATTGTTAACAATCAAATAATAACTGTTAAGTTCTATGAATCCCCATGACTATTAATCAGTTATTTTTTTTGGCCATGACCACAAAAAAAGATTAATAGTTAAAAATGGGACTTTAGAAATACTTTGAATTACTTTTGATCTCTGTTCCTGCTTTGCCGATTGTTTACTATTTTTCTCATATCGTTCATTGACCCCATTACAGTGTTAGTTAATTTTTGAACTTCGTCTTCAACTACAGACTTTCGATTGACCAGAATTTGTAAATCTTTTTCGATAGACCAAAGACTGAAGACCGCCAAGAATGCCAAGAAAGTATCGGTATAAATCGGCAGATGGAGCAGTAAAAACTCTACAAGGTTTTCCATGGGGTTTAATTGAGAATTTTATTGTGGTGGCATTCGTGAAACTGAGTTTGCTAATTTCCAACCTCTCATTAATGCACCCCTTGAGCAGTGGAAATCTCGACAAGTTTGCGGACGTTTTTCGTAAATATCACAGGTTTTTGATTCACGGTTGAGATAATGGCACATGGAATCAGCATCTCTGTGTAATACAAACCGTTGCATTTCCTCATCCCAGTCAACTTTATATTCAGCGTGTTCTATTTCCTCTGGGTGAACGCAAGTACCACGTAATCCGCAACATTGCGCACGACAATAGGGCAAAGCGTCTAAACATTCACAGTCGAATACTAAATAAGCACCGTCTGCACCGTCTTCTATTCTGATTTCACCAGAGGGAACCGTTACTAATACTTGGCTTCTGGAAAGTTTTTCAGGGTTGGCGATCGCTTCTTTTGATTCGGTAATATTCATAGTTTTTAACCTCCTAACAATAGGTCTAATTTAACATCTATGTCAGTTAATTGATTGGTAATAAAATCATTAGTAGGTCCTTTATATTGCCAAGCAACTACTAATATTTGGTCGTACCAATAAGGTATGTCAATAACAACGCCGTACTCAGGAAAAGCAGGGCTAGGGATGATTAAATTAGGGCGATCTAGGAGCAAAAACCAGCTTTTATCAACTTTTGTGCGAAAAGTGCCTCCTGTATCTACACCCGCAAAAACCGTCTGAGTTAACCAGCCGGCGTTTTTATAGTAAGACGGGGCTGTATTAGAGAACAGACGCACGGCTATTAACTTAGCTGACAGGGTAGTACCGCTAACAAACTGCGGTATAGGTCGGTAACTACCATCGCCCAGTTTTTCGCTGGTTCTTGCCTCGTTTATAAACTCTTCCCAGTTACTACTATTATTTATTCCTGGGTAGGTGGTAGCCATAATCGTGCGTCAGGGATTATTACCGAATTAGATTGAATCCACTCAACCGATGCCTCGACCTCAGTTACATAATCGGTCGGTTCGACACCTTGTTCAGCTAGGCAGTCTAGTACTACATCGGCTGGAATTTTGCCTTCTACAAAGTCATGTATTAGGTTTTGTCGGAGGAAAAATTCAGATAATTCCTCCTCCGGTGAATCATAGAGCGGGTCTGTTTCTTTTCCAATCACCGTTAAAAATGGTTCTGGGAAATGGATATTCACTCTAGTTCCTCTCTCTAATCCATGAGACTCTATAGCTAGTGCTTGCCATCGCTGTTTTTATAGTAGTAAACACGGCACTTTCTACGTCTGTAGTCTCTTTTTTGCCAAAAGGAACACTAAATGATTTTCCAGTATATTTTAAATATTTCATACCAGTAATTTTACTAGTGGTTGGCGTAGCAGTACCATCAGCGCCGGTTTTCGCACTGATTCGAGCAGCGCTAAAACTTCTTGCCTTGATAGTAGATTCGCCGGTAGTTAAAGTTTTTGCCTCTCTAACATATCCAGTTACAAAACTTTTTAGATCATTGTAGGCAGTTTCACTGCCAGAGCATTCTGCAAATTGCTTGGTAGTAGTTTTAAGACCAAACGGATCAACCATAAGAGCGATGCTTTTCGTTCTCTTGGTCCCGTTTCCGATCTTTCCTTGCCGTTCGGCAGTGCCACTAACGTATTTAATATAATTATCTAGGGCCTTCGCATAGCGAGAGGCTGCTACAATTCTGGAATATCTTTGACCGGCCATAATATTTACCTTATGAAGTACGCCCCCATGCTAACCCATGGAAAACCCTTTAAATTCAATATTTCAGCACATGGAAACCCTAGGGTTTCCAGAAAATTTCACCGTATTTTTATCCGCATAATATAGGAGGGTGTCAGGCCATTTACTCTGCTTTCAACAAAGGTTCTTTGCTCGTCCCGGCTAAATCCAAAAGAACAACAGGCCGAGGTCGTCCCCAGATATGCAATTCTGCCCGTCGAAATTTTACGTCTGCAATCGGCATTTTGCGGGGTTGCTTATGATTTTCCCCGTAAATTTTTTTAGCAGTAGGAACAATCGGGGCGGCTTTTGCAGGGTTTTTATATTCCCTGACGGTGACTTTTCCGTCATCAAATTGCTTGGCTGTTAGTGCCAAGATTTTTTGAATTATCTCAACACCTACACCGACGTTACGACAATTTAAAATAAGGTTTACACCAGCTTCTGTATCCTGATAATTTACCCTTGTCTTGCCTTTTTGCCAGACATAGCCACCAGAGCCGGCAAACGCAGTTTTTATTGATTGAGCGATAGTTTTAGCTTTTGCTTCTGTAATATCTTCGGAACTTTCCTTCATTAAGCGAAAACTTATTCGCCCATCTACCGGACTATAACCATCCTCAACATCTTCTAAATCTTCCACAAAATACAGTAAGACTTGCGGGTGAAATTTAACTTCTTCTTGGTAACTGGTGCAAGGTATCCCATATACATCCACATTAATATTACGTAGTTTCATCTCAAGCAGTATCTGCTCTTGTATCTGAGAATAGGAACCCGCAAATACTTTAAAATTCTTTTCAGCTTTTCTGTCCGGCCAGAATTTAATTAGACGATAACCGTTTTTTTCTACAAATTCTTTGTCTGATATTTCCTTATATTTAGGTCGGTTTTCGACTGCCTGACCCCAGGGTTTCAGGTCTTTAGGCATTGGCATATTTTTCGCCCCTGGGAAAAATTGAAATTCGTATTCAAACGCCTCAAACCACTTTTTAAAATCATTACCGAATCCCAGGCGATCGCCTAAAATATCATGGATAGCCTTAAGCAATGAAGCCTGAAGCATAATAAACGGTGGCGGTCCTGAGATTTTAAACCTATTTTTCCCGTCAATCGCTTTATTAGGTGTGAAATCGAATACGTCAAAATTTGGGGATTCCCAAAGGTTGCTAGGTTTCATCCCCTCGATAAAAGTAACCTTGTCTTCCTCTGAAATCCTTTCTAATATCGCTTTTTGGATTGATTTATCGCTCATATTAGTATTACCGAATTAATTGTAAACATAATCGACCGACTGCTGGAATTGTTGCCAGAACCCCGATAAAAAGCCCTCAATCGCATTTTCAATCCGGTCATTATCAATTGATTCAATTTTCGCCTCGACAGCACTCTCAATAGACCAAGGTTCCCGCCCCTTATCACCCCATTTTTCAATTTTCGCCCCAATACCGGGAGCTATTTTATCTACTAGGGATTTGTGGGAGGCATAAAAATTTTTAATAGCTCTCCTGCCATGTAAGAAAGCATATTTAATACCGATAGCTATCGCTGTCTGACAACCCAAATAGCATAATTCACTTACGCCAGCCAAAATATCAGATCGGCTCTCTGGGTGTAAAACATAGAGACGGGCTAAAGTTCTGATGTTCACTTGAACGCCCGCCGGTTTAGTAGCACCACCGACCAACATAGCAGCGCATGATCTGCCCAAAAATTCACCCGCCGGCTCGTATAGTCCATCAACAGCAGAGTTTATTTCTGCCATTAAATCATCATCTGATATTTGCCAGTTGAAACTATAAATTTGCTCGGCTGCGTTCATGCACCCGCTGGCAATTCCACCTAAAGCACCACCTGTTAAAGCATTACCTATGGCAAATAATCCACCTAAAGCCCCCGCTGAACCAACTACCCAGCCAATAACAGCCGGCCCAGCGACGACTAACAAACCAAGAGCGGCACCAGCTGCTAAAACTCCGGCAGCTGCTCCTATCGGATCATTTTTAAACCAGTCCCCCATAAATCGAAGGAATCCCCCGCCAAAAACCTTGTCTTTTAGGTTCTTAAATGTTTCAGCCATGCCTTTTAGGATACCGTTAACTGTAGCGAGTGGTTTTGATAGCCATTCAACTACTTTGCTACCAGCCTTGGCAAAAAAACCGGCATCAGGTTTTATTCCCTCTGTAGTAAGTGCCGAACTTAATTGATTATCCCCAATCATTACCATGCTATTATTTACCTCCTGATTTACCTGTTTTTCTATTTGCTTTTTTCGGGTTAAGCAAATCTGGATCGATTTCTGCTTCTTGGTTGATTTTTTTTAAGTCAGGCTGAATATCTTTATCGAATTTCTTACCGTCCTTATCCTTCGGTGCAGATTTTGAATAATCTGACTCAAATTCCTCCTCAAATAATTTAATAGCTTGTTCCCCAACGCCGAAAAATTGACGCATATTCCTCCTATCCATAGCAAGCCGTAGATGTTCATTGTGAATATCAGCTAAAATTGCCGATTCAATATCATCAGCGATAGCCTGTACAGCTTCACCCTTATTTTTAGGGCGTGATTGCCTGCGGGCGTTACTCTTATTAGGTGAGCCTGATGCCTTGCGAATGCTTACTTTACCGCCTTTAGCCATTGATTACCTCTAATATTCTCGGCGTTAACTCTCTCCATGCTACATCATTTAAATCGCCCCGCTCACCCTCGAAAGGATACCGACTAAAAGATGATATTTGGAAATCAATTATTTTACAGTTTAAAGTTTGCAGTAATTCCAGGCAATTTCTTAGAGGTAATTGAGAATCAAAATAAGCTGTTGTCACTGGTAGGATGATAATTCCTGGTACACATTCCAGGAAAAAACTTACTTTTTTTAACCAAGTTGAGTATAAAAAATTTATTTCTTGCTCGGTCAACGCTTCCCAGAATCCCTCAAAAAACCATCTGTCTGTTTGACCTTGGGGTATTCCTAACACTTGACTACTCAGCGGTAGATTAGATAATTTTGAAATCTCATCTATATACAGTGAAGCACTTAGAGGATGTACCACATCCCAGAGAATCAGATCATATTTTTTTGCATGGTCTAAAAACACCATATTATAGTTAAACGTGAATATATGTTCATGACTTAACCCGATAGAATCACACAACCTGTTTTTAAAATTTGGTCTGGCAGTTCTGTTGTTACCAACAAGTAAAACTTTTTTATTAGGTAAAACTTCATTCATAGGATAAGAATCAATTTAATTTTCTTATCCTAATTGTAACCTAATTTATTTATTTTGCTTGAGTAAAATATCTAATAGAGTGCCTTGTTTGTCGTCAAATATTTCAATTACATAGGGTTGCTTGCTATTTACCATAAATTTTGGTAGCATCGCTTCTGTAGCTTCCTCAGTATTAATATCGAGTGCTTCGGCTGGTTTTGCTCCTGCCTGAAAACCTTTTTTCTTATCTCTATTACCGAATGAAAAATCAAACGGCATATTAATATGATCTATCGTTTCTTTTACCGGAATACTAAGAAAACGCATGATTTCTCTAGCTCGTTTAGCCGCTATGGTGACACCGTTTAATATTTGCCCTACTGCCACAGTGTTTCTAACTAATAGATTTAATCTGGTCGCTGAATCAGATTTATTCTCTAACAAAAGTTCCGATTGTAATTTTGCAAACGCCGTGGCATTGATAACTTGAATACTCATTTTTTGATTACCAGCTTGAGCGGCGTTACTATCAGCAAGCTCGGCTTTAAATGGGTGTATTCCCAGATGGTCTTGTATTCGCACTTGAGTGGCGAATAAATGCGAGTAAGTTTTACACTCTTCATATCCTTTCCCCTGCGGTACAAATAGGCGTTTAGGTATTTTCACGCCTTCTCCATCCATCTCATCAATAGCAAGAACTTTATTCATTTTCCTAAGCATACTTAGGACGGGTTCTAAATCACAGCAACTCATATCATCTTTCTCCGGTGGTGTTATTGGTGTTTTTGGTGGCTCTGGTGGTTCTGCTTTCTGCTTGGTATGATTATATATGCCTCCAATTGTACTGACTCTTACTCGAACATAAGAAAAAACAGATTTTCCGTCTGGTGATGTCTCTTTCAGCTTAGTTTTCTGAGCGCCAGTAATAGCAAAACTATTATTCAAGTCTCTAATTGTTCCGAAAAGAATATTGGTCGCACTTTCCCAGCCGTAATTTAATTTATAAATTGGTGTTCCAGATGTTGTTTTACTCCATGGCGGACCGCCAGGAATATAATCTAAGTATTGATAATTACGGTAAATACGAAAAAGGGAACTATAATTCAGAGAAAAAGAGTAAGTAGTTTTATTTAAAGTATCTATTTCTGTTGCTGTTTCTGAGTGCGATTTTCCACCCGTTATCCAATCATCAGTCCAGGTAGTAGAAACCCATGTATGAGACATACTTCTATTTTCAAAAGGGGTTTTACTACTTTGCCTTATAATACTATAACCGCCGACTAACGGGACTTAAGCATAAAAGTGAACTAAAATAGAGCATAATATTTATATAGTATAAAGATTACGTCAGATGAAAGAAACAACGCCATCAGCAATGCCCCCCTGTTTTGAGAATTGGTGTAAAAA
>Ga0209575_10000544_pt1 | contig 22497 bp, 27 predicted proteins | sample Medcelwee11metaG_FD_187172 | JGI IMG/M metagenome (GOLD analysis project Ga0209575, IMG submission 187172) | Freshwater pond sediment microbial communities from the University of Edinburgh, under environmental carbon perturbations - Medium... | ecosystem: Environmental > Aquatic > Freshwater >...
CCCCGGGGTATACGGCGAATATGTCGCTTCGCGACCGGCATTTTCGAGATTACAAATTGGGTCGTCGCAAGCAACGGGGTATAAGACCCAATTTGTAATCAAACCAATCGATCAGCAGATCAAGGGCATTGGTTTGTAGCACCCTCCATCAAGGGTTTATCCGAGTATGATGCTTTCGCATCCGAGAAAAAAAGTTCCTTTGCGATGGGCCCAGGGGGATTCGAACCCCCGACCTTCCGGTTAAGAGCCGGACGCTATACCAGGCTAAGCTATGAGCCCAAAAGTTCGGTATCTAGAGTCAAGAGGTCATATAAAAAGCTATGCTTCGTCCTACATCCCGCAGCAACGCTCATACGGCATGCCGGAGCCGCACGGACAAAGCTCTTCTTCGGAGTCGTCTTCTAGATTTTCAGACATTGGAAACATCCCCTCCTTTGGGTTAAACACAGGGAACCCTTGTATAAATAGTTTATGGAACCAGAGACGCGATGCTTTTCTGAGGTATCTATCCACTGATAAAAAAAGGTACACTAATGAGCGTCCATGGGACCTATGGGATCTTTGGTTTCTCTTGTGTCAACTCTTTCTTCAAGTTATCGACGAATTCCTTGAACTGCTCATGTTTCACCACAACACCGCACGCATGCTCATGCCCTCCGCCATACCCTTGGATCCCTGAAAGAGCTTTCTCAAGCATGCTGTTGATGACTATCGAAGAGGGTGATCTCAAGCTGCACTTCACTTCACCATCCTTGACCCGTCCAACCAGGATGACTTTGTCAGGATAACGATAGAGGAGCTCATTAGTCACATCTCCGGTGAAGGACATCTTGTTCTCGGGATATGTATAGACTATCATCCTGTCTTTTCCGACTTTTCTCATGATGTCGTTCAAGAGCTGCTCATAAGGCTTATTGATCTGGAGGTATCTCTTATAGATCTTCTTTCCCGCTTCGCTCTGCTGTTCGAGTATCTCATAGGGCGATTCGATCTTCGAGAGGAGCTTGACATGCTTGAGCGCGTCTCCGGTCGTCCCTTTGAGGACGAAGGAGAACACTTTCACCAGGGTCCCGACAGGGGACGCGAACAAGGCGTCCTGAGGTCTTTTGATATCATCAGGGAGGAGACCAGGGTATTTCTCCCTGAACTTGTCGGTGAAGGGCGGCAGGGTCCAGTCACCGACAGCTCCCACCATGGCTATCCAGATGTCCCTTTCGAGTATCTGATAGGACAGGGTCGAGACCGGGACATTGTCTGAGGCGTCTTTTATCCTCGGATTGAAGTACTTGACTTTCCTGCGGTCCATCACCCCATGATGGTCGATCCACACGATAGGCCTGTTGGCATTATCGATGAATTCCTGTTCCACCATGGCGATATCGAGGATGAAGATGCGGTCAGGATCGTACTCTTCCACTTTGTGGATGAATTTCATATCGATATTCGGGCGGGTCTTGACGATCACCCCTTTGCCGTCTCCAATCGCCCTAAGGAAAAGGAGATAGGATGATACCCCGTCAGGGTCGTCGTGATAGAAGATGAGAGGCCTCTTAGAGAACTGGACTTCCTGTCGTATCTCTTCGATATCAGATTCGCTCAATCCCATCCTTCCCATCCTTCCTCATCTTTTTAAAATACTTTCGCTCCGGCGATCGCATCGTCGATAAGCCTTGATAATCCTAAAGCGTCCTCTTTTTCCATGAGCTTATGGATCACTGAATTTGTCGACGGGCTATCTGGCACCCAAGGGCACCTCCCGTTGTTCTTGATGGAGATATCAAAAGTCTCTATCTCCCTTGCGATAGCAATGGTCTCGTTTTTGTCATAACAGAGGAGGGGCCGGAGGACCGGAATGCTGACTGATTCATCGATCGCCTCCATGTTCCTCAGGGTCTGGGATGCCACCTGCCCTAGATTCTCTCCGGTGATGAGGGCTTGTGCGCCTTCCTGCATGGCTATTTTTTCCGCTGCCTTGTACATGAACCTCTTGCAAAGGACACATCGGGATCGCTCATGTTTGCTAATCATATTATGGAATGCCGACATATCCATCACAAGGACTTTACGCAGACCTATCTTCTTCTTGATACCGAGCAGCGCTTCCACGGTGTCCATGGGCTGATTAGAGAAATTGACGCCGGTCACTTCGACCCCTTTCTTCATCATGAGATAGGTCGCGACAGGAGAATCAATCCCGACAGAGATAAGGGATACCGCTTTCATAGGCTATCAGAAACAAGGTGAGCATTTAAGGTTATCTGTCTTTGGCGGAATTGAATAAATTAACGGAAGATTTATATATAGGTACTAATCACCACTACTACATGACAACTCCAAAAGACACCTACCACCCGCTGGTCGATGATTTCTACAAAACGTTAGATGAGTCAACTCCAGCTCCAAAACCGAAAAACCCAGTCATGGAGGGCTACCAGTCCGCATTAGGAGGGAAAAATATCCTTCTCGTCGATGATAATACCAATTTCCGGGAGTTTATGGAATATATGCTGGAAACAGTCGGCTGCAACGTCATACCGAAGACCGACGGAAAACAGGCCCTGGATTATATGCTTTCAGAGGATAGTAAAAAAATCAACGCCATCGTCACTGACAACAACATGCCGAACATGGAAGGAATAGATTTCCTCTCGAATATGATCAGGGATAAATACGGCGGTCTTGAGAATTACATCAGGTCTCCTATGTTCACTATACTGCATAGCGGCAATGAGATCGATGATTGCCAATTCGAAACTGCATTCGGAAAGCCAAACGCCCAGGTCCCAAACCTTGTCACTCTCATGAAACCGTACAGCAATGATACCTTATATAAGACGTTAGCTGACGGGATCAACTCGAAAATGTACTGAATCTCCTGACCGATAGGATTATATCGCCAGACAACCCTACCCTTTTCTTATGGGGTCATGCTATCTCTGCAAGGGAAGGGGATATTGCGGCAGATCCTCTTGCGCCCTCGCCATGAAAGCAGAGGGGTATGTCAAGCAAAAGAGCTTCGATTCTCAGGATTTCCAAGGGACGAGCCCTTCGGTCTTCGTCGGACACTATGGATACCCGAACCTCAATGTGGGCATCCTCGCGACACCCGTCCAGGATGATGAAGGATGGAAACGGGACGCTCCAAGATTCTGGTCAGAACGGAAGCTAGGCATCCCGGACATCATCGAATACCGAAGCTCACTCATCAACAGCAGGTTCATATCCCCAATCAGGGCTTCTGGAAGGCTTCTTGAGATGAGCCAGGAGATAGGAATGGCGAGCAAGGCTGTGGATGTCGAGGTGAACCTCAAGGGAAGGCCAGAATTCAGGCTCAACACAGACCCGTATTCTGCTCCTACAGGTCCTCTCGCAGGACTCAAAGACGCGAAAATCACCTCGAATCCGAAAATCGACCGGGCGGTGGACAAGGCAGTGAGCGATACTGACCTTCACGCCGGGCCAGCCATGGCAGATCTTTTCATGAAGGGCTATGATGAGAATTTTCTCACCCGCATCCTTTCAATAGGGAATCTCGGGGCGAAAGCGAACAGGCGGCTTGTCCCGACACGCTGGAGCATCACCGCTGTCGACGACTCCGTGGGGAAGCACCTCCGGCAGAGCATAATGGATCGCAAAGAGGAAGGTCCGGAGGCATATTTCGGGGGATACCTCGGCAATTTCTTCCTCGTCCTCTTCTTCCCTATCCCCTGGACCTACGAACTTTTCGAGGTCTACCTCCCCGGGACAGACTGGAACAAAGGGGATACCCCTGGCTTCACCACTGATTACGAGCCCAACAGCGGGAGAAAAGAGTACGCGAATAACTGCGCAGGAGGCTATTACGCAACGAGGCTTCCCATACTTGACCATCTCGCTAAAAAGAAGCGCCAATCGGGAGCCCTTGTCATCAGGATGATCACAGGCGATTACTCTGTCCCCCTCGGGGTATGGGTTGTCCGGGAGGGCACGAGAGATGCCATGTCAAAACAGCCGATCTGTTTCGGAGATGAATCCCTCATGATCACCTATGCAAAAAATCTGATATGGAAAAAATTCAGGTATTCTATCGAACCTATCCTGAAGGGCAGCAAGCTCCTCTCTGAAAAGAGGGACCAGAAACGTCTTTCTGCTTTCCTCTGAGGGTAAATGCTCTTCGCTCTCTCGAGGACGCAAAGCAAAACTTTTATAAATGTCCCATGGAATCCAACTCTAACCTGCCTCTGTAGCTTAGTAGGTGGAGCGCGCGGCTGTTAACCATTTGGTCCGAAACCGCGAGGTCGGCAGTTCGAGTCTGCCCAGAGGCGCCTTTGGCCCCGTAGCTTAGTCTGGTGGAGTGCTCGACTGATAATCGAGTGGTCCGGAGTTCAAATCTCCGCGGGGCCACCATTTCTTTTTTTCGATTGCTTTCATCCGAACTCCAAAAGGCATGACATGCACTCGGGGTTTTATCCTTTTTTTTCTGAATCTAAGTCAATAGAAAATCGACAACCCTGGTCCGTAGACCAAAGATATGACGCTCACTGCGGACTTCTATCCTTTCCTCTGATACGGAGGTCAGGAACCCAAGCGCAGGAGAAAGCATACAATGGGAGTCATAGACAGGAGATCATCTAGATCATCTTGAATGAAACTCATAAAAAAATAGAAAATAAATCAGACCACGTCTTTCAGGCCTTCGGTCTCGACATAGAAATTGACCTCGCCATCAGGGAGGTTGGGGGCGTCGATGAGTTTTGCCACCCTGCTTCCCTTCTTCCCTTTCCGAAGATAGATCCTGAAGGTGGACGCATGCGCGACTACATGACCTCCTATCGCCTGCGTCGGGTCTCCGAAGAAGACATCGGGTTTCGACATGACCTGGTTTGTCACATAGACGAGCAGGTTGTACCTGTCCGCCAGCTTGAGGAGGGTGTGCATGTGCTTGTTCAATTTCTGCTGACGGTCAGCGAGCGTCCCTCTTCCGATGAATTCGGCCCTGAAATGAGCGGTGAGGGAGTCGACGATGACGACTTTCACCTTCAATCCCTGCTTCAAGATGAGATCATCAACCTTCTCCGCGAGAAGTATCTGGTGGTCAGAGTTATAGGCCCGCGCGACCTTGATCCCTTCAAGGGCTTTTTTTTCATCAAGACCTGCGCCTTTCGCGAGCTGCATGATGCGTTCAGGCCTGAAGGTGTTCTCGGTATCGATGTAGACCGCCACCGCTTCAGGATCCTGGACCTGGCAGTTCACTGCGAGGAGATGGCCCACCTGGGTCTTCCCGGACCCGAATTCGCCGAAGCATTCAACGATTGAGCCAGTCTCGAACCCACCCCCGAGCAGCTCATCGAATGCTTTCGATCCAGTGGTGAGCTTCAGGATCTTTCCGCGCTTCGCGAGCATGTCTGTGCCTGATTGGAAACCCATGTCAAGCGATGCTCTCGCAGCAGCGATGATCTTCTTCGCAGATGCGTCAGCCATCCCTGTCGCTTCAATGAGCTGGCCAGGGGTGGCGACTGCGACCGACATGAGATCGTTGAAGCCGACAGCCATGAGCTTCTCCACTGTCGCCGGTCCGACTCCAGGGAGGTCTGAGAGGACCTTCTCCTCTTTCTTGTCCGCGAGTAGCTCTTCTTCTGATCCATCATCATATCCCTTATCCATCATCTTCTCTTTTGCCATTTCTATCCCTCACATCACTTCTTCTATCATGATATCGTTGTCCTGCGAACCTGAGCCCTCCTTGAAAAGGAGGTACTCGTAGGCTTTCTGAAGCACGAGCGATGCGCGCGGCAGGTCGTTCAATCGCAGAGAATTCGTATGCTGCCACCGATTGTCTTTGTCCTTATAGGTGCGCTGGAGGGTGATGGTCTTGAATTCCATGACCTCTCCGGCCTTGTTCTTCGCTTCGTTCTTCCATACCGCAGCGCTGATGGCTCCGGCAGAGAACTTCTTTTCAGGCGCGTTGCCTGCATTCTTATGGCTTTCCATAGGTGACACCTCCTTGCTGTTCGCATTTTATTTCAGATCCCCCTTGTTCGTGAGGTTCAAGCCTCCAGGGGACGGAGTTTACGTGTCAGTAAGGGGAAATATGTCCAATCTTTATATAGCTTAGGCAAGGATGTCCAGTGGTGCCTATCTAAAATCGACAATCCCTGGATTGACCTGGAGGTGAATTAATTGTTCATCGACCGAGTAACTTGTTCACGAGCCGCATGACCAGCCATTGACTGTTAAATTTAAATATCCTGCATGAAGAGATTGCATAAAAAAGGGGAAAAAAGGGGGAAACTGAGTGATAAGCGCCTATTTTGATCACTTCACCAAGAGATACCAGGATTCTGATTATCTCACCATCCGGAGGGTAAGGACCCTTGCCGCGTTCCTCACCGCATTCATATTCATCATCCTCGTCATGATTCTGGTCGGAGGGTTCCAGGATGTTGACACCGCCTTCGCAGAAAGCGCTTATTATTCAGCCGCAACCGTCATCCTGAGTTCAGTCGCCCTCCTCATACTCCTCTATAAAGGATATTATCCTCTTGCCTCTTACCTGGGATTGATCATAGCCATCGCAACCCTCACTTTAGGAAGCCTGGTACGTTCCATCAATGACCCCACAATCACTTACATCACTTCTCTTCCGTTCTGGGTCCTCACCATCATCTACGCCATGCAGTTCACTTCCATGAGAGCGGTCACTGTAACGACCATCTATTTCAGTTCCCTTTCCATTTTCCTCAGGCTTTTCTTCATCACACCTGAGAGGGTTTCGGAGGTCAGCTGGTATCCGGTCAATCTCAGTTTCCTCTACGGCACTTTCGCCTTGGTCATAACAGGCGCGCTTGGTATCATGGTGGTAAGGACCTATGAAAAAACGTTAGCGTTCATCAGGGAAGAAAAAAGCATGCTTGATCAGAAAGACCAGGTCAATAGGCACCTCCTCCAGGCAGTCCAAAAGACCTTCAATGAGATCAACAGCACAGTCGCCATCCTCAATAAAGCGATCGGCGAATTCCTATCGAACAGCAGGACCCAGGTCGAGGTCACCACGGGGCTCAGCGAGAGGTCAGGGATGCTATCAGGGAACGCACTGACCATAGATGAATCAGCAGGGCTGCAGGATGTCGAGATCATTGAACTTACGAGACGCTTCTCTGAGCTCTGGGCACTCCTCGACTCAGTTGAAAGAAAAAGCGGAGAATTTTCCCTCCATTTCGGGGCTTTCAACAAGGATATCGAGAAGACTACATCATCTATCGGAATCATGGAGAAGCATATGGATTCCATCATCCAGGGGCAAAAAGAGATGACGACCATCCTCACCATGGTCGAAGAACTATTCGAAAGGATCGACCTCCTGTCCTTGAACGCGAGCATCGAGGCAGCGAGAGCTGGGGCCGCTGGTAAGGGTTTCGAGGTGGTCGCGGATGAGATAAGGAAGATCAGCTCTTCTTCAAGAGAGAGACTCTCTGACATAGCAGGGATAATCAGCAAGAACACAAAGACTGTAGCGTCAGGGGCCGGGGAGAGCAAGATGATCCTTGAGACCACCCAGGCGATGGTGAAAAAGGTCGAAGAGCTCCATTCAGAATCATTGCAGATCATGAAGGATATCACCACTCAGAGAGGCCTGAAAGGGACTCTCCAGAAAAAAGCTGAATCAGTCCATACCCACGCGGGGAGGATCAGGGAGATAGCGGACAACCAAAGGAATGTCGTGAAAGAGACGAATGAGATGATCAGCAAGAACGATGCCGCAGCGAATGAGAACAAGATGACTGCTTCATTCCTCGCCCAGAAATCAAAGGAGCTTACACGGTTATCAGAGGAACTCCAGGCCCTGGTGAACTCACGAGCGGCAATCCAGGGAGATTCTGAATAAGGTTTTTTGGCTTTAGGGCAGACTGTCAGTGAATAAGGGGCTGTGGGCTGTTCATATGTCACCTATGCGCAGGTGGTTTCTCAGTGGCAAACGCTGGATCATATTCTCTTGATTGAAGACGACACACTAGAAAGGTATCTCATCAAAGGAACTGACGACCAGGTCAGCATCCTTTAGCAGGGCTTTATCGAACGTGGACGCCAAGGCGCATGATCTCATGCTTGCCCGTGCTGCAGCAGTGATGCCGAGAGGAGAGTCCTCGATGACGAGGCATGCCTGAGGCTTTGTCTCAAGCTTTTTCGAAGCGAATAGGAAGAGATCGGGGGCAGGCTTCGCCACCCCTCCCACGTCTGCTATCGAGTAGATGTGTCTCCCGAAGTACCGATCAAGGGAAAGGATGGCGATGGCATCCTCAAGGATCTCTTTCTCCATCGAAGTCGCGATCGCTGTCCTGAATCTTCCATTGACCTTACCATGGAATGCGGTGAACCCCGGGATGAAGCTGAGCTCTTTTCGGAAAAGCGATCTGAAGATGCTGATCCTCTCCATCCCTAATTCCCGGACTGATCCATCGAGCCTGAACCTCTCTTTCAGGATACCAGCCGCCCCGAAAACAGAGCAGCCCGCAATGAGGTGCTTGATCGCTCCCCTTTCATAGGCGATACCCCTCCGACCAAGGAATTCCTTTGTCTCAAGATCCCATATCCGTTCAGAGTCGATGATGACCCCTTCAAGATCGAAGATGATGGCTTTTATTCCTGTGATGAGACTGGATCGATCGGTTTCTCTCATGATCGATTGTACGCTGGAGAGGTATAAATGTTTATGCGTGGATGTCAGAGATGAGGGGATGTAGAGAGAGGAGGTATGGTGGATTGCGGTTAGAAAGGTAATGAATCTTTGTTTAATATGTGTTATAATCAATTCAAGTCACCTAGAATTCATCAAAAGATTTATAAAAAAAGAAATTACTAATATTTTATGAAAGATATATTTAAACCATATGCATCAAAAATTATTCTTGGATTATTCATCTTATTTATAATTTCAATGTTGCCGATAATTCCTGCAAATGAATGTGGAGAAGGTACTGGCGTATGTAAATCTATAATGCCCTTATTTTCTTTTTCAACAGGGATTTATATTGGTGATTTTTCTCCACAGATTTATTTAGGAATTATCGGAATAATTTTTGTAATTCTTGAGATAGGTATTTCTTATAGTCTCTCTTGCATAATAATTTCTAAATTCAAGAAATGGACGGTGACTTGAACTCTTCGGAATTTTTTGACTTCGTCAAAAACCGTCTTGCAGACTATTCCTCGTTCCTAACGGAAGATTATAACAAGAATTTAAAGGTTCACTCCGTTACACTCGTTCACCCAAATTTTTCTCTTCGAGAAAAACTTCTCAAAATCCCGATGTTAAGTTCAAAAAAATTACCATTTCCCGGATTGTAGGAGTAGATTACTTCAATAATCGATATTTTGATGTCGCTATTGCTCCTAATCCCACAATTAAGATTATTGTATGACTTGGATGAAACGAATAGAAGAAAGTCCAACCTGCAGATCCAAGTGCAAGTATAAATCCCGCAAAAAATTGTATTTTATCTCTATCCATAATATTTCCATATACCAAGAGGTATATTATACTTTCGGGGAAATTTTACTCTGCGGACTCAGGTTTTCCGAACGTCGTAACGGAAAACGAAACAAGAGTCAATCGACATCGCCCGATCACAGACCGTTGGTATGCTCGGGGCGACTCAGTCGAAGGCGTTCTCCGAGGTTTGCGAAAAGCACACTAAGAATTAATAGAAATCTAGAATCTCCCTTTCTTTGCTATTCCTCTCAGCTTCTTTTCGATAAAGTCAATCTCCTCTGCATTCCCTTTAATCATATACACAGCTCTACTAGCGGCTCTGCTTTGGGCAGGATTTATTCGATTCAGAATAGTAGAAAAAATGAACCTACTCTTGGTATCGATAGTCGATGTCCAGAATCCAATCCTGATTTTATTTTGTCCTAATCTTTTATAAACACAATCTCCTGTGTCTTTCCATAGTTTTATCGTCCTGCTTTTTCCATATCTTCCGAGTATAGAGAAATCAAATACAATTCCTTTATCCAAGATATGATATTGGCGTATTATGAATAATGGTACATAGAAAGCGAAAAAAAATAGGGTGACTGAAATCCCTGCCAGAATTCCAATTGATAACTTATCAGAATTATTTATCAACCAATATACCAGATAAATATTAAGTGATATGAGAAAAGTAAAGAACACTGACTTAATTATATCCTTTCCAATACCCTTCTCTTCAATCTTGTAGATATATTTTTTTTCAATGCTTTCGAGAAATTTTTCCATTTCGGTATTTGTCATTTACTCAAAATTATAGGTCCAGATTATATATATTTTCTCATTACAGGCTTCTCATATGTTGAATTACCCCAATATTAAGCGATCCCCCTTACAGATTCACAAGAATGACAACCGCGATACCGACAAGGGAGAGGAGGAAGAGGATGATGTCCATGATGCCTCCAGACTTGACTGCTCCTTTAAGCTTGAAGGGAAGAGGGTAGAACCAGCGCACTCCTGCATGGGTGAGGGAATCAAGAGCAAGATGAGAGAGATATCCGATGAGTGCTGCTGCCATGAGATAGGGCTGGTGGAGATAAAGGAAGAGCAAGGCAAGAAAAGCGGGAATGAGCAGGCTATGGAATATCCCTCGGTGGCCAAGCAGGATGAGGAAAGGCCAGGATATGATCTTCACCCGCTTCCCTACAGTTGACTCTGGTTCATCGATATCGGGAAGAAGAGAGGTAAAGGTGACAACTATGAGCAAAAGGATGGAAGTATAGAAGGGGACTTGAAACGATAATACAGCGACGAGTCCCAAAAGCAAAGCGAAAGCGGCGTGGGTCCTGCCCTTCATGAGGACAGGCGCCTGAGCTCAGCCTCAGGGTCAGGCTTTGTTTCGACTGCGTTCGCAGCGAACTCGAGGCGATCGAACATCTCATTCCTCTTGGCCCTTCCAGTCACCTTGATTATCGAGCCGAGAAGCTGCTGCTTGAGAGGCTCAAATGTCTCCGGCTTGTCTTTGAATGCAATGATCTCCTGCTTGGCCTTCCCCAGAAGCGAATCGACCTGATCCCTGAAAAAGACCGTGCGGATGTTGTTCGTGCCGTCATCAAGGAAGATGGTTATTAGATAAGAGAAATCGATGTCGGTGACTGTCCCATGCTGCTGGCAGACGAAACCTTTCTCCTGCGGTTTCGCCCTCCCTCCGCAGGAAGGGCAGACTTCGAAGAATTTCGGTTCGAAGGCCTGGACAACGGTCCCTAAGAGCTCGACATTGCCTTCGGCTCCGGTCAGGTCAGCGATGCTCGTCCTCTTCGCTTGAGACGGGACGACGGCTTTGACACCAGAAACAATCTCTCCCGCAGGATTGATCTGGAAGAGGCTCCTGTCATTGAGGTGGATCTCTGTCGCCCCACGGTTATCCTTGACAAACCCATCGCGGATCCTGACGATATCACCGGCCTTCAGACCGCTTAATTTCGCAGTCTGTTCGCCCCATGCGACGACACGGATAGAGCCAGTCTCATCTCCTATGAGGAGCGACCCGACCTTCCCTTCCCTTTTCTCGGTGTGGAATTCCCTGACCTCGTAGACCGCGACCACTTTACCAATGGTCTCGACAGCCCTCATGCCTGGGAGTATCTTATCGACTTTCAGCTTGCCGGTCAGGCCATCCATGAGCTTGACACCAAGCTCATTAGCGATGATATGGGCAGCGCCATCTTTTGAGATAAGCCCTGATAGAGCCTTGCATTTGTCCTGGATCTTCTTCTCGATATCCTCTTTTGAGAGCGATGTCGCCTCAGTGATCTTATTGATCATCTCTTCATATGGAATCTGTATCATGGAATTCCCCCTATCCTGATGGGCTTAACAAACGTGCTTTAAATAGTTTATTGTAATGGAGACAGATGATTTCCGGAGGGTTTTTGAAATGAAGACGGTTCTTCTGGCATCATGAATGTCATGAAAGCGCTGGCTGCTTTGCGCAATGAGTTCAGCTTTGAAGATCTTGAATCATTCATCGATCCCTACAGCCACTTTGGGTTCCATATCACTGAGTACGATCGCGCAGAAAAAATCCGCCATGAAGGGTTATTGGCCTTTGAACTGAGCGGTCCTTGCTATTTCATAGCAGACCGTCTCATCAGCGATTGCTCCATCGTCGATTCCTGGGGGGGCAAGAGAGAGATGCCGAAAAAAGTGATCGGTGGAGAGGAATACATCGATAGGTTCCTGAATTCAATCGTCGCAGGGAGAGATAATGCTTATTTTGGCCATCATTACTCACCACCATTTTCTATGATTATAATTGACAGGGAAAAAGGCCTCCCTCCTGAACGCGCAGACAAGGTGGCATCAGGGGAGATCCCGGAATTCAGGGGAGGAGGATTCGCAAATCTTGACCTCTATGGACCGCTTCTTGATGAGGGAGGGATGGCAGATGAAAGGGATCAGCGTATCCCCGGTGCTGCTATTGTCTCAGTCCTGAAGATGGAAGTCAGACAGAACGGTTCCATTGTCGATCTCAACAGCTACCATGCGATCAGATGAATGTGTGATATTATCAGGCCATGCAAGGAAAGAATAACGTTTTGCCCTTCATGCCCGCTCAAGCGTGATATCTTTGAGGGAATAATTGAGTGATCATTCTGTTCCATCCGCGTCTATAGGAGTTCAACATCTCCTCCCAATGGAGAATTTGATTTGTTATTGGGATAGCAGTCATATCGGCCCAGTACACACGCCGTCGCTTCCGCATACCCATGAGTCAAGGCAACCGCAATCGTCAGCGCTGTCCTTCTTATCGAATCCCCGGCAGTCCTGGACCAGGACATAGTCGGAATCCTGGTCCGCATCGCAGAATTTCCCTTTGGAGATTGTCGAACAGGCTGCGTAGGGTGTCCCATCGATGCATTTCTTTGGCCTATTCCCGTTTGCTGTCAGGTATGCGTCCTCAGAGAAATCAAGGCTGAACCTGAGGGTGAGAGGGGAAGAAGACCATCCTTTATTGTCCATGAAAAGCCGATCGGGGAATCGGACGCAGAAGACCACCTTGCGTGCGGCAGGATCGAGCGGCTCGCTCCCGCAGTCTTCTGAATGCGCCCAGATGAATCCGTTATCCCTGGAGTTCATCTTGGTGAGATTGCCTTTCAATCCTTCCCCGAACTGCTGTTCGGTAAGCGAAGGGTTGCCGAGAACCTTGACAAGGGCTTTCGCGTCATCCTCGACTGATCTCAGATGGGACGGATCGAATGGTATGCTTGCCTTGAATGCGGGAGTGAAATAATATTTGGCATAGACTGACTGTTCTGAGTCCTTGTCATCGAGCTCGAAAGCAGCGACTATTATGGAGAGGACTGCGAGGGATGACATGATGATGAGCATGATGGTCTTCTTTCTCATGAGAGCACAATCCCCCGAAGGTCCCGATAATTCTTGTCGGTCTGCGCAAAATATTTTATCGATTCCTGGCATTCCCTGCTTCCCTGGCCTTTATCCTGGCAGATCTTTGAACCGCCATCGGAAGTGATGGAGCCTGAACCGTCATGGTAAGCCTGGATGATCACTTGCACTTCTTCATATGGTTTTTTCTGTTTTTTAAGGTATTCCTGTATCTTCTTGATATAGAGTGTTCCCGCCCTCACCTGGACCTTGACATCCTCACGATCGACGCTGATAAAGGTATCTTCATAGATCTTCTGGACGTCCTTATTCGCGACCAGCGGCTCTTTTTGTTTTAAGGGATCGATGACATCTCCGATCGCAGGCTTGAACATCTGCATGACTCCATGGGCGCCTGTCGTCGTCGTACCCACATAGGATATCGTTTTCTTGAACGCGCTTTCAGTCTCGATGATGGAGAGGATGAGCCAGTAATTCACATCCTCCTCTTTTGCGATCTCCCACACATCATGGAAATAGACAACCCCTTCCTTTTTGTCCATGGGGGGTTCATCCATCTCATTACTGAATCCTATACCGATACCGGAGATGGAATACACCGCATTCAATGTATTACCGGACACAAGATCCGACTTACGCTTCTCAAGAGCCTGATACAAGGTCTCTTTTGGGGCTGCTGTCAAGACATTTTTTATGGTGATCTCCTTATTCCCCGATGCCTTGTTTATCTCTTCAACGATCTCACCGAGCTTTTCAGGGGTGATGAAATAGTCAACCTCTGCGGTCCCGGGCAATTTACCGATCTTATAGTAAGAGACAGACTTGCCCTCAACCATGAAGGTTATGAGATCACCCGGTTTCGCATCTGATATCTGGTCCGGACGGACATTGCCTTCATCAGGAACCTGACCCATCTGGCTGATCGATGACGTGTGCAGATTAAGCCTCTGGCTATCCTTGGATGTCCCGGTGACAGCGAGGGAGCCATGGTCATCATAAACAGCTATCTCGAATTCTTTAGGGAGGGAGATTGGGTAGATATGGAGATAATACTGGAAATAGAGGTCGAATTCCTGTTTGACCTGATCCGCAAAAATATTTGATCCGATAGGATAGCATTCTTTGGAATGGGCGTTCAAGAGGGGGGTGCCGCGGTAGTCGCCGCAGGCGCTCGACGGACCTTTGGAAAAGTACTGGACCATGGTATCTGATAGGGCATTGCCAGCGGCTGTATCAAGGAACATATCGACTTTGTCCCCTTTCTGGTAGAGGTCGATGAGGAGAGCGGCTTCGTCCCCGAGGTTGAAAGAGACAGAGGTCTTTTCGGTGACGATAGAAAATAAGTAGGTGAGGGAGAAGAGGGTCACCAGGAAGAAGATAGCGTTGAACCAGATGTTCCCTTTTTTATCCATGTTTCGCAGTCTCTCTCATAGGTTTATTGAGGGGGGAGATAGTCTCCTCCAAATTCACATCAGGTGTCTCTTCAATGCACAGGGGGTTACCGGGAGCTAATGAAAGCCGATGGTTGGCGGGGTATCCATGATCATCGACCATTCCTGAAAGAGACCCGGTACCGCCAGTGGATGCAGGTCTTATGGGGAAAGGGTCCCTATCCAGGTAATCCTCAAGTGAGAGCAGATCGTCCTCGTCTGGGATGGAGCCGTCAAGGCAGGTCACTTTGTCCTCGCTATCATAGGTATACTTCGTGAGGCAAGGGGCTCCGTCTATCGAGATCATGACGCGGCCGTCGATATCCCAAAAGACCATCGTGTTGCCATTGTCGTCCTCGATCATCTCCCCGGGATAGATCCCCTGTGTCATCAGGTCGTTATAAGTGAAGGCGCCTTTATTCACTGCGTCTTTATCGTTCCTGCTTGGATCATAAGACCTCCAAAGGGTGATATTGATGAGTTCCCCTTTCCTGTCAGGGATGAGCGCTTCGCCCACTTTGAGCCTACCTCCTGAAGAGGTGGAGACTTCAGAGAAGGAGATGACCTGGGGGTCATATTTCCCGACATAATAGCTCTTGTTGTGGGTCCTTTTGTCTCCATGCCAATAGTCCTCGGTATATTGCATGACAGCCAGGAGGGGGTCGATCCCCTTACCGGCAGGAGACTCGACCATCATCTCGTACCTCGTGATGCTCCCGAAAAGTGGATCGGCTTCTGATGGAGCGACAATCTTTCTTATCTCTGACCTTACTATCCTCCTATAGCTCTCATTGAGGGACGCCCTCGAGATGAGTTCAGAGAGCGGCATGGTCTCGCCATAAACCTTGACCGGGGTGATAAGGAATATATCGAGTGTGGCCTGGGCCTCGGCGTAGCCAATGTCGCTTGCCATGGTGACTCCCATCGACGATTGCTTATAGAGGTAGAAAAATACCATGAAGAGCAGGACAAAGCCAAGATAGATGAAGAAATTCACTATCCCTTCAGATACCCCTTTTTTTCCTTTCATGGTATGGCCTTCAGGCTTTTTGGGAGGGCGATCTCGAAGACCAGCACTCCCCTCTCAGAGAGAGTCCCTGATCTCAGGATGACAGGCATGCGCTGCTCTTTCCAATAGACGCTTCCAACGCCCGAGACGCCTGCTCCGTGATACACTATCGCCTTATCGAAATCGTCTTTGTGATAATAGATGACAGATTCCGGGAGGGTTTGCCCTTTGATGGTCATCCTCGCGCTCAATGGGTGCTCGGTATTGATCGCCTTCTCGAGATACGCACTGTACTCTTGCTCCCGGACGCGGTCATAATCGATCTCTCCCTGCCTGACCTGGCCTGTTGCTGGATCAAATAAGCACATGCCGCCTTTGGAATGGAGGATCTGCTCGATGAAGATCGCAGATTCGACAGGGAAGGAATCCACTTTCTTATTGAGCGCGCTCTGGATGAGGGTGATGATCCCGACTCCGACGATGATGATGAGGATGACTATCATGATGAGGTGGATGGTCTCTTCCGCGATGCTTCCTTTTTTCATGTGTAATATTTGTCAATCGCAGTCCAGACTGCGTCAGCGATATAATTTTTGTCTTCTTCGATCTGGCCTTTGTCTATGTTCCCAAGCTCGAGCCAGACACCGACTACGTCGCCGCTCAGCACCTGGTAAGGGTCTGAAGGTTTAAGGAAACCTAAGGAGACTGGATAGATCCTCACGCTGGTGAAACCATCGACTTTTCTGTATAATTCGTTCCCTATCAGGCAGGCGAGCTTCCGGCTCTCCATGGGGTGCTTACCGTCTACAGCGAAGCGGATGATGAGAGGATTGTCCCAGGAATCTGCTCCGTTTACGGCATGGAGGCTGACTAGGATGCCTTGAGAGGCCTTGCGGTCCTTGATCGCGACAGGGGTTTCTCCCCTTGTTAGGGTGATACCGCTTCGGAAGGACTGTATCCCTTTCGCGATAGAAAGCATGAGGGTCGCCTCATCAGTCGTCCCATCTGACTTGACCACGCCTGTGTCGCTCCTGTAGGCGAGGCTCCCGGGGTCTATGGTCACCCCGGCCTGGCTCCAGCTCCCTGGGGTTCTGAGCCTCGGGCAGTCAAGCTGCTGCCTACCGTCAGCCTTGAGGCCAAGAAAGATATTCGGGCCGTTCTTAGCGAAGTCGACGCTATAGGGGCTGGTGAGCTCAATGTCCTGCCTTGTGAGAGAGGTATCAGTCGAGTATCGGTACTTCGATCTGGCAACTCCGTACTCGTTCTTTGTCCCGCCGACCGATACCGTGCTTTCACGGAGATCGATGATGAATTTTCCGAGGTCTATCAATCGTTGGTTGTATTCGAATTCGAGGTCGCCTGGCGCGAACTGGATGACGCTTGAGACAAAAGAGATGTCTTTAGAGAGGTAGCTTTTCTCAAACGCAGTATTGTTCTCGATCGATTTGACATAGGACATGAATGACAGGCCGACAGTCCCCGCGAGGACGATGTAGAAAGCGGCTAAGAGGAGGGTCTCAGTGCTCTCTTCGCCCCGCCTGCCTATCTTCCTCTTTTGCATAAGGGATATAGGAAATGCGCACTATAAAAAGATTATCACGGGAGGTGGTGTTTGATAGTTTCTTCGTCATTGTGTGAAGAAATGCCAGTTGAACATCACTCCCTCCCGTGGCGCGGGTCGGCGGTGGGGTTGGGCGCTGCGGGCTACCGCCGTAGGGCGTTTTTCCGGAGGAAAAATGACCGTCCGCGCCTGGGGAGGGAGGGAGTGATGCGTTGGAGCATCTTTTGATATTTTGGACTTTCCAATGATGTCGAGACGCAGCATGGACAACAATTAGAAGTATCACAAACTTGCAAACGAGCCCAAAAAAGATTCTCTACCTGGTCAATACGTATAGTGAGTTGGGAAGAATGGACATGAACATCATGGCTTGCAGTCTGAGCCCCAGCAGAGATAGACGGTGTCGTCCACTCTCGTAATTTCAGCTGTGCCGACCCCTCCGAAAGGAGGGACTGCCGCGAAATCGCAGGTGACTGTGGTCGTCTTTTCAGAATGATCCGTGGTGGAATCTTGAATGTGACCCCAGAGATTCTTTATCCATGCGTCCCCGAACCTGATGGTGAATGATCCGGGTTTGATTGAGGTCTTCACCCGTTCGCAGCGTATTAGTTCTTCTACTGTATAAGAAGCGTCAGCGATTATGAACTCGTAGAGGCATAAGCATCCATTATCCCCGCATACTCTTGTATCCTTCTCCACTGGTGAAGTGAGTATGATCTGTTTCCCAACATCAGCAGCTGAACATGCACCCTGGGTTGTCTTCTGCATCTCGGCAAACCCGATGATCATATAATTATTTCCTGCGCTTCTGGAGGTATACACCGGGATCTGACGTGTCTCGCCGTCTTTAATCCCCCTTATCCCTTCAAGGAGCACATTGTAGCTGTTGATGGTCGAATCATCCTGCGGATCGCTGAAGAAGATAGAATAGGCGATCTTCCCTATGACTCCAAGGATGATGAGGACAAGGGACATGCCGAGGATGAGTTTCCCTATCTCGAGGAGGAAATTATCCTGGGAATCGCCGCGTTTGCTTTTCAGTATTCTCATGTGGACTTATGAAGGCTGTTTGTCATGGGGTAGACATTTGAGGGTTTTCCCAGCCACTTCGTTCCCATCCTTGCCGATCGGTTTCACTTTATCTCCCAGCCTTGAACAGCACTGGAATTCTGAGTACCAGTACTTGCAATACATCTTATCAGAGGCGTCTTTTGGGTCGGTGAATTCCTTGAGATCGTCTTCTTCATATTTGTTGACGTAATTCGTGACTGTAGCCTTAAACGGATGCGCGAGAGCCCATTCCATCACCCGGGTCATCTCACAGGCATCATGCAATCCATCATTATCATTGTCCGGATTGTCAGCATTAAGATCATCATAATACTTACCGATCTCGATATTAATCATACCTGGCCATTTTTTATCCTCTGATTCTTTTATCTTTTCAACATAATCATTTGGAGACATTTTCCATTCCTGAGCCACATCAACACAGGGGTCGCAGGTGTCAGGCATGCCGTCGTTATCTGAATCGGTCGGGCCAGTCGTTGCGCTGCATTCGGCTATTCTTGTCTTCATCTGGCTATTGAAGATCGCAGAAGGCGCGTGCGCAGTGCCCATGCTGAAAATGTAGAAGACCACCAGGAAGACGATGACCGCGATGCTTGCCTTGATGATCTGATCCCAGGTCATCCCCTTCTTGTTGAATTGTTTTTTCATGATCATCACCTCAAGTCCCGCCAGGAAGGCAGCATATCTTATATTTTTGATCAGGACAGGTGTAGGACCCAGTCCTGCCTGGGCAGTCCTCCACTTTCTCGACGCAGCCCCCTCCTTTCGAATCGCAGGAGAAGACACCGTCAGAGAATATTTTAATTTTCCCGGTGAATATGAGTATGAGGATGATGAAAATGATGAGGCCGATAATCGCCTTGATGATCATAGACATCTCAAGGTCAGCTCTTTTCATGATGCTATCCCCCGGCAGCATTGGCCGTTTTTCTTCCCTTCACAACTCTTATCAGTAGAGTCAGAGGGATTATCTTTTATGCAGGAACAACCATCAGCCCAGATCATAATGGGAAAATCGCTGTTGCATGACCCCCCGAGCGATGATGCGCAGACCCCTCCCTGAGATTCGCAGGTCCCGGTGCTCTGGGTGAAGAAGCTGAACCTTCCGGTCATGATGAGGACGATGATGATTAAGACGATGAGGGCGAGGATGGCGACTACGATCGTCTGGATGCTCATGCTTTGTGCTTTTTTCATGTGTCAATCTCCATAGAAATCTCGCGCTGTGATTTGCAGATCCTCTTCGTCCCGGAGATCGGCTCGTCGGTGAGTACAAGAAGGATGTAATCATCGGGGAGGTCTTTGATGGTGATCTCGCTCATGCCACCGACTACTTTATATGTTGGTATTGTCGCGCTTGTGAATTCCTTCCACTCAGTCTCTCCGGTCGGCCTCATGTACCAGTTATTTGAGACATACACCTTGACGACCTTTGTCGCATCCAACGCCTGATCGATAACAGGGCTGAAACGCAGCACGATCTCGTCACTGTCGACATCTTTTTCCAGTGCTTGCATTCCATAAGTGAAAAATGCGTTCGGGTCCTCGTCTTTTGGCTTGTCGACAGTGACGATGATGGTTTTCATCGGGTCGCACAGAGCATAGGTATCAGGAGTCTCAGGCGGAGGCGAGATGAGGCTCATCTTCACCCCTAAATCCCTGACCAGCTTGACTACCGGTGCTCCCCAGGCAGTGAAAAGGAAGAGGATGATGATGGCTGCGAGGAGCGCGTAGATCACTTCTTTCCAAGTCATGCCTTTCTTGTCCATGTTATCCGAAACGAAACGCCGAAAATATGTTCGCAATAGCAGATTTGCCTTTCTCAAGCCAGCCAAAATGGGCTCCGAGGAGTATCAAGAGAAGGAATGTGAGGATGATGGCAGGGATGATGAACTCCCACTGGAGCTGGGCTTTTCTCATTGTCCTCTCTGTTTGAGGTGTTCCTTATTTATTTCTTTAGTTTTCATATCCCTGCCTGACAGGGATGACCTGGCAGTTGAGTTCCTTCATTGAGTCAGCGCTGAATTCCCTTATGGCGATGAAGGCTACATGGTCAGGGCCGACATCGTTAGTCAGGTATTCCCAGAGGAGGGCTGTTGCGCCGGTCGTCCCTGAGACGACCGCTGCCTTCCCGGCGATGCCAGCGAGTATGGAATGGGTTATCCCACTGGTTGTGACCGCGACCCCGCCCCCAGCTATGGCGATGACCCCTCCGGCAATGAATACAGTCGTTAAGGGATTGTCAGCCATCCCTTTCAGGAGGGTGCCAAAGGTCTTTACATAGTCCTCCCCTTTGGTGTAGACAAATATCGTGGCGTAGGTCTTCGAGGTGTCAAGTGAGAAGCTATTAGCGCTCGCTATGGACTGAGGCTGGTCTTTCATCTGGTCAAGGAGCCAGTCTGAATCCTCGGATGAGGCCACAGCGAAGAATGATGCATACTTCTCTTTTGTTCCCGGGACATTTGTCTCCATCTGATACTGGGAGAGGCCTGACACAGTCTTCCCTTTCTCCTTGAAATCGATGATGTGGCAGACAGAGCAGTATACTCCATCATCATCGAACAGGGTGTATCTCCCCTGCTGGAACTGGTCCCAGCAGTCATACATGGCATGAGTGACTTCGGCATTTATGTCTTCGTCTTTCTTTTTTGTGATGGTTATCTCCTCAGTCGGGCAGACGATCGTCTCAGTGTTGAAATCGACACCCTTCATCTGGAGGGCGGCGTGCGTCTGGACGCTCCTCTTGCAGATCTCTTTTGGGACATTGTCCTTCGTGGTCTCCATAGCATCGCCAATCCATGCGGCCATCAGTACCATACCAATCGAGACGATTATAATTAGGACGAGAGTCTCGAAGGTGAACGCCTTCTTCCCAGGGGGGATGAAATACCTCATGATGCGATCATCTCTCAAGCCCATCTTAATTCAGCAGTCCTCCCGCGCATTTGACATCGCGGACATGGTCCTCGTCAGCGACGAAGATGCTGCCGTATGCATCATTCTTTTTCAATTCCAGAAGGCCAGAGAAACCTATCTGGTCCGAAAGCCAGGCATTGACCTCAGCGATCTTCGTCGACATATAATCCCCTTTGTAGACGACATAGAATATTTGATATGTTTTCCCGATATCGATCTCATCCATTGCGGAAAGCGCGTCATTTCCTGACAGTGTTGTATAATAGAAGAGCGTGACCCTCCTCGTGTACTCCTTGTCCAAGGTAAGGTAATCCAGATAGGTGTCAGATCCGGAGGGAGCATGCGGGGTCTCGTCGAGATATCGCATGAAGTCTCCCACTTTCTCCTTGCCCCCGTCCTTCTTCAATGCATCAAGCACTTCCTGGTCGAAGACGATGGATGAGCACACCAGGCAGACATAATCATTCTCGCTGTCGAAAACCGCATTTATGGGATTCTGGATGATGTTCTGGTTGAACGCTCCTGCGCTTCCTTTGCCCATCTTATACCAGCAGTTCTTGAGTTCGTCAGCCATGGCTTTCTTGATGAGCTCTTCGCTGACTTTTCCGTCTTTAGTGACGTCCTTCTTGCTGACTTTGGTTTCGATCCTCGGGCAGTCGACCTTGACTGACGCAATAGACGTGGATCCACCGGGGACGATATTCTTGATTGTGCTCGCCTTTAGTACGCTCAGGCGGCAGAGGTCGATGTCTTTCGTCGCTTTGATGCCTGCGTCAGCCTGGGCGACGATGATAGCGAGACCGACGAATCCGAAGAGGGTGATTATGAGGAGGACGACAGTCGAGTAGAGGAGGGCGCGTTTCATTTGAGGCCGAGGTTCTTCATGACGGTGAAGATGATGGCTATCGCAAGGACGATGAGGAGGAAAACGAGGATGAATTTAGGGAGATAGCCTTCTCCTTCCCCTTTTTTTCCAGTCACAGGCATGATACCACCATGTCCCCGAGATTATTTAAATATTGTGGTGGGTTGGCTCTGTTCGAAGTTCTGTAAAGAATGATTGAAATAGGGGCTCCCCCAAAGTTTTGGTTGTGAAATCCGTAAACTTTGTGGGGGAGAGGCCCCCTACATGAAGAAGAGAACTTAT
>Ga0209575_10000546_pt1 | contig 22419 bp, 19 predicted proteins | sample Medcelwee11metaG_FD_187172 | JGI IMG/M metagenome (GOLD analysis project Ga0209575, IMG submission 187172) | Freshwater pond sediment microbial communities from the University of Edinburgh, under environmental carbon perturbations - Medium... | ecosystem: Environmental > Aquatic > Freshwater >...
TATCCCGGTACGATTCCCGGGATCTGACTATGAAGGTTCAGTAGTTCTGGATATTAATGGCAACAGGCTGGATGTTAATTTTTTATGTAATGAAAAAAATGACAAAGGAAGTTACATCTGGGACAATTTTACGATAATAAAAAAGAATTGATTTTTCTTTCATTGAGTTATGAAGATTATAAATGGCAGAATAATTCGTAGTAAAAATAAAAAGAATGACAGAAATTATTTCAATTCAAAAAAACAGTGACCGGTTATTATCGCTCGATTTTTTCAGAGGACTGACAATGTTTCTGCTGATAGGCCCAATCTATGAACTGATGCAGGAATCAGGAAATGGAGTTGTCTCATGGTTTGGATGGCAGTTTGAACATCCTGAATGGATCGGCATTCATTTCTATGATTTCATAGAGCCGTTTTTCCTGTTTATAGTAGGGGTTGCAATCCCATTTTCTGTAATGAAACGTATCGAGAGAGGAGAGACCTGGAAGAAACTCTATTCACATGCTTTAAAAAGGGCTCTCTTATTGTTTTTCCTAGGTATTGCATATTACAGTGTAGGCGCCGGGAAGCCGGTATTTAAACTCTGGAATGTTCTCACACAATTATCATTCACGTACCTTCTGGCTTTCTTACTTATGAGGAAGCCTGTTAAAGTGCAGATTATTGTAAGTTTAGGACTCCTGCTTATAACCGAACTCCTTTATCGCTTCTGGCCTGTGGAAGGGTTCAATCATGCCTTTGTACCCGGAGAGAATTTTGGATCGTGGGTGGATATGAAATTGATGGGATTTACTGAAAAGAGTCATTGGGTGGCATTTAATGCAGTTCCTACAGCTGCATATACAATCTGGGGTGTTCTTACCGGATTATTACTCAGAAGTGAACGCACAAGTAATCAGAAGATTAAAATCCTTTTGATAGCTGGAGCAATCGGTATAGTTGCTGGTTTGGGTTTAAGTACTGTCACTCCTTTTATCAAGAAAATAGCGACTTCTTCAATTGTGCTTGAAACTGGTGGATGGACTCTGGTTTTAATGGCTTTTTCATACTGGCTGGTTGACGTACGTAAGATTCAAAAAGTTCCGATGTTTTTTGGGATCGTAGGGATGAATCCTTTGTTTATTTATCTTTTCAATCAGGTTGGAGGTGGTTCGTTCCTTTCTCATATCGCTAAACCATTTGCATTTGGATTATTTTTCTGGTCGGGTGAAACATTTATCACTTATATGACCGGTTTCCTGACATGGTTTTTGCTCTGGTATATCTGCTATTTTTTATATAAAAATAAAATATACATAAAGATTTGAAAATGAAGACTATAACGCATAAGAGGAAATCATCATTTCTTCACGGGTTGCTTATCACCTGCATCTCAATTCTCGTATTTACATCTATTCTTTCCGCCAAGGTAAAACAGTTACCACAAAAATGCATCCTGGTGTTTGGAGCCCACGCTGACGATGTTGATGAAATGGCTGGTGGTACATTCGCAAAATATACAGCAAATGGCTACCAGGGTGTATATGTCTGTGTTACCAATAACCTTGCAGGCTGTAACCTGGAATGTACACCTTTTTTTGACGGGCCAAAATTTACGGTTTCTGATTCGCCGAATAAATACCCGGTGGAAGGAATTGAAACAAATCAGATCAGATCGGAAGAAGCAAAAGCTGCTGCTGCTGTTTATGGATCAATTCCTGTATTCCTTGATTTTTGTGAACCGGAGGTTTTCTTTGGGAGAAAAATAATTATTTATGGTTCCCAGGATTTTCTCGACTATGATGCTCCTGGCAGACGTCAGATCAACCTTGCCACACGCTACAGCGCAGACGTAAATGTAGTTTACGAAATGTTAAAAAAATATCAGCCTGAAATAGTGATCATTCATACACTGGGTGGTGAAAAACTCGATCATGAGGGAGCTGCTTATATGATGTATCTTGCCTTTAAGAAAGCTATTGATAATAAGATCCCTGTTGGTAAATTATGGATGACTGTCAACGGTTGGCTGCTTGATTATCCTTCAAATAAAAATGGCAGGGGTAAACCAGATGTAAGGATCGATGTCAGAGATTATCTTAAAACAAAGTATGAAGCTTTGGATAAACATGTAAGCCAAAATGGAGGATTTGGAAGAGAGTATGTTATGGATGACGGAGACCAGCCTAAAGAAGTGATAGAAGAATTTATTACAGTTGTAGATAATACTAGATAACAGGTTGTTCCAGGTATAAATATGATAGGTAACATTAAATCTGATAAATGAATAAAATATTAATACTCTCGTATCTGCTCCTGTTTATAGAAGGATCAGTTTTATCACAGGCTAAGGAAACCCCGGATAAATGCATTTTAGTATTCGGAGCCCATGCAGATGATGTTGATGAAATTGCCGGAGGTACATTTGCAAAATATATTGCTTCAGGCTACAAGGGAGTTTATGTAAGTGTTACAAATAACCTCGCAGGTTGTAATATTGAAAAAACACCATATTCCAAAGGCCCCAGATTTACAGTTTCGGATTCACCATTTAAATATCCTTGTGATGGTCTGGAAACTAACCAGATAAGATCTGTTGAGGCAAGGGCAGCAGCTGCTGTTTATGGAGCTGAAATTGAATTTCTTGATTTTTGCGAGCCTGAAGTGTACTTTGGCAGGAAAGTAATAATATATGGAACCCAGGATTTCCTTGATTACAATCCACCGGGCAGGAGACAGATTAATCTTGCAACAAGGTACAGCGAAGATGTTAATGTGGTTTTTGAATTGCTCAAAAAATATAAACCTGAAATAGTTATAATTCACACACTTGGAGGTGAAAAACTGGATCACGAAGGGAGTGCATATATGATGTACCTTGCATTTACAAGAGCAATTGCCCGCAATATCCCGGTTGGTAAATTATGGATGACAGTCAATGGTTGGTTGCTCGATAATCCTGCTCAGTCAAATGGTAAAGGGAAACCGGATATTCAAATAAATGTCAGAGATCATCTCAAAATAAAGTATGAAGCTCTGAATAAACATTTAAGCCAGAACGGGGGCGCAGGCAGAGAATATGTAATGAATAACAAAACTCAACCAAAAGAGGTGATTGAGGAATTTATGACAGTGATTGATAATACTAAATAAAATATTGTTTTTTTTGAAAGATCAACATATAAAGATTATGAATTTTAGAATTTTTTTTAAGCCTTTGACATCAATATTTTATTATTTAATTTTTCTTCTGTTATTCTTATTGAACTCAGTTTCCACAACAGGACAGGTAAAGCCACGCAAATGCATTCTGGTTTTCGGAGCACATGCTGATGATGTTGAATCGCTTGCCGGTGGGACATTTGCAAAATACATAAGTAAAGGATATCAGGGCGTTTATGTATGTGTAATAAATAATACCGCCGGTTGTGCTATCGAATCGGTAGGAGGAGGCACACATGCCCCGCTGGGCAAAAAGATCCTGTTCTCAGTATCGAATTCACCTCAGACATATCCTGTTGATGCCCTTGAAACAATCCAGATCCGGCAGGAAGAAGCAAGAAATGCTGCTAATTCTTTTGGTGCCATTCCGGAATTTCTTAATTTTTCACAACCTGAATTTTTCCTTGGCAGAAGGCTTGTAATTTACGGAATGAAAGAATATATAGAGTTTGATCCTCCAGGCAGACGACAGGTAACTCTTGCAACCAGATACGATGAAGATGTAGATATTGTATATGAATTGCTTAAAAAATATCAGCCGGAGATTGTAATTACGCATACACTTGGAGGTGAAAAACTAGATCATGAGGGAAGCGCCTATATGATGTATCTGGCATTTAAAAAAGCAATGGATAATGGCATCCCTGTCGGAAAATTGTGGATGACAGTAAATGGATGGCTGACAGACATCCCTGCATCTGAAAATGGCAGAGGGAAACCTGATGTTAGAATTAATATTAGTAAACACCTGAGGCTGAAATATACAACCCTTAATAAACACTTTAGTCAGAACGGAGGTTTTGGAAGGGACTATATAATGGAGAGCCATACTCCTGTTAATGAGAGATTTGAAGAGTTTATAACTGTAATTGATAACACAAGATAATATCTATGTAATTAGTATTATGAGTTTTTTTTAATGAAAGGGAAGAAGTAATGAAACTGTTACAATTAAGTTTTAAAGGCATTATGTTGATTACACTTGCTTCTGTATTTACAGTGGTCTCCAGCGGACAGGCTAAGCCCAGGAAATGTATTTTGGTTTTTGGTGCTCATGCTGACGATGTAGAACCAATGGCAGGAGGCACCTTCGCAAAATATATCTCTGAGGGATATGAAGGAATATATGTATGTGTAATTAATAATTTTGCTGGTTGTGGAATTGAGTCGGTAGGAGGAGGGACTACACCTCCCCCGGAAGTTACCAGGCCATTGTTCACTGTTTCAAATTCAACATTGTCATACCCGGTTGATGCTCTCGAAACAATCCAGATACGCCAGGAAGAAGCTTTGAATGCTGCTGAAGTATTCAAAGCAAAAATGGAATTCCTCGATTTCAGGGAAGGATTTATATGGATGGGAAGGAAGCGATGCTATATGGGATCGGAAGGATATTTCCAATATCAACCGCCAGGAAGACAGGTAGTTAGTTTAGCAGAGGAGGAAAGTGGCAATGTTGAATTCCTGGTTGATCTTCTCAGGAAATACTCACCTGAAATTGTAATTACTCATACACTGGGTGGCGACAAGCATGATCATGGGAACAGTGCCTATATTATGTATCTGGCATTTAAAAAAGCTATGCAGGAGGGCGTGCCTGTTGGAAAGTTATGGATGAGACCAAAGGGCTGGTTAATGGATGATGAAGCGAAGTCTTACCAAAGGGGGAAAGCTGATGTTCATATTAATGTCAGAAACTACCTTAATGTCAAATATGAAGCCCTTAATAAGCATGTCAGCCAGAAAGGTACTATCAGAAAGCCCACACGTCCGGAAGAGGGGATTGAAGATTTTATAACTGTTCTAGATAATACCAAATAAATGGTCCGTCAAATATTTAAAAATTAAAAACGAACCGGAAAAATGAATATGAGAAAAGTAAGAATATTATTTGCTGCCCTGATCATGATGGCTTTTATAAGCCCGGATAGTTCAGAAGGACCAGGCAAAAAGATATCCGATAAAGCCGACCAGATCCATTTTTCTATAATAAATGGGACATCAGTAACATTCGACTGGGTGGGAACAGCTGATAATATCAGATTCGGAATCAAAAAGGGGAGACTAAAATTTAATACTGTTGCTGAGCATCCTCTTTTTCTTCCCGTAACAGTACCCTGGAAATCAGACCCGGGACCTTACTGGGAAGCCAGGCTTAGCGGCCTGAAGGAAAATACAATATATTATTATAAGATAGGAGAGGAGGGTCAGGTGAAACAATTTAAAACTCCGCCATTACCAGGGATGGGAGGATTCAGGATATGTCTTACCACAGATATGCATGAAAGGTCTGCAGAAAGCCAGTCAATGTTTGCGCAAATTGCTGCTCTGAAACCGGATATTGTAATTACAACTGGCGACATCACGGGAGCCGGACCCGATGGACAGGAAAATGTTACCGAAAGATTCCGGGATGCAATGGTATGGTCACAAAATGCAGCATGGATGCCTGTGTGGGGTAATCACGACTGGGAATATGATACAATTGATGACCTTCGAACATACAAAGGAAGGTTTGACATTCCAAATCCGGGAACTATAAGCAGCTCACCTGCAATAAGCTGTTGCGGAGAAGACTGGGGATGGTTTGATTATGGGAATACCAGGTTTATTACTCTTCCGGAACCCTGGAATTCCTCCGCGCGCCCTGAATGGGTAAACCAGGTAACAAAGGTATTCTCAGAAGCTCAGAATAACCCGGCAATCAGGTTCATTATTACCCTGGGTCACAGGTCAGCTTACACAAGCACTTTCCATCGCAGTCCCGGAGAAAAGAGCCTCAGAACGATCCTTAATAAACTGCATGAAGATTTTTCGAAATATAAACTGGATGTTTCCGGTCACAACCATCAATATGAACGATACCTGCTCCCTGAAGGCATGACATATCTTGTAAATATCTCAACAGGCTCTTATTACCACGAAGGATGGCAGACCCCTGTGAAACCTGATTACTGCGTATACAGGGCTATTCATTACGGGATTCTTATACTCGATTTTTCAGAAGACAAAATCAATGGACGTTTAGAATGTTCTGCTAACTCAACTCAAACGGGACCTGACTATATGCCATTGGAGGAACCACTCTGTAATAAGATAGGTGAGGTGATTGATTCATTCACAATTTACGCCGATTAAAAAGTTTTTACTTTAGACAAATAAATAATTATAGTAAATTAATTAATAAATATAAAAACATGAAACGGTATAATTTAATCAGGCAATTTCTGACTGCTCTGTTTCTGATAATCAGTATTAATCCGGCTGGAGCCCAGACTGGTGCAGCTATGGTGAAGCAATGGGGTGAATTCGGGGACAACCCCGGACAGTTTAAATTTCCGACAATGATTGCTGCTGATAAAAATTCGAATCTCTATGTGGTTGATCAGCACAATCATAGAATTCAGAAATTTGACCAGAACGGGACTTTCATTGCAATGTGGGGCAAACAGGGAAGCGGAGATGGAGAATTTAACTTTCCTTATGGGATAGCACTCGACTCAAAAGGCAATGTGTATGTCTCTGATATGAATAACAACAGGATTCAAAAATTCAGTTCAACAGGAGAATTCATTGCTGCCACAGGCACTTACGGGACAGAAGATGGACAGTTTAAATATCCTTATGGCATTACTATCGACGAAAAAGATGTGTTGTACGTAATAGATGCTTTTAATTACAGAATCCAGAAATTCAATTCAGATCTCCAGTTTACAGGTAAATGGGGTACACAGGAAAGTATTGGATTCAAGTTATATATGCCTCATGAAATTGCTGTTTTGAAAAATGGTAATATTATACTCAGCGACAGGCAAAACCACCGGATTTCGGTATTTTCAAAAGAGGGGGCCCTGGTTAGCAGGTTCGGTGATTTTGGTGAAGGTAAAGAATCGAAAGGAAATCAGTTCAGTGAACCTCATGGTGTTACGGTAAGCGGGAATGGCAATATATTTATCTGCGACCGCTATAATTTCAGAGTCCAGGAGTTCAGTTCAAATGGTGAATTCGTGAAATTGTGGCTTACACCAGGATTATTTGATAACAGTAAACATTTTCCTCTTGGTATTACTGTGATAAAAGAGGGTTTTGTTTTTGTGACTGATCATTTTGCACATTGTATCCAGGAATTTTCAATTAGCCTGTAGTTAATAATATTATAAATTCGCCTGATTTCCGGTATGCTGTTTCAAGAGATTTATAAAAATTAATTATAAATAATTTGATTATTGGATTAAGTCGTTTATATTTGATAAACATCTGAAACTGACTTTAAACCAATGTTTACGGATTGTTCTGCAAATGAGTTAGAATTCGATAGTAAATTGATATTGAACTACTAAAGGGAATAAATTTTTTATAATAATAGGTTCTTTTAATTCTGAACTAAAAAGGCATTTAATAAATAATTCCGGATAAACTGACTGTTTGAACATAAAATGGCTGGTGCCGGAGCTAAAAAAAATAAAGAATGAAAAAAACTGAATTTAAAAACCACTGGTTCTTATTGTTACTTGTATCAATAGTGACATTGATCCTTAATAGTTCGCTGCAGGTAAATGCTACTGGCAAAACCCTGATATTCCCGATCCCTCAGAAAATGGAGCTGACGGACAACTTCTTTAAACTGGATGAGTCAATGTCCATCGTTGTTCCTTCCGAAATGAGCAAGAACGATATTTTCCTTGCTCGCTTCCTGGTAAGGGAACTGAGTGATAAATTTGGTATTGCTGTCAGGATTGAACAACTCTCTGAGATACCTGCAGGGAAGAGAGTAGTTATTATGGGTAAATTTGATAATCCGCTGGTAAGCAGATATTGTAAAGCAAACAAATTAATAATAGATAACAAAGATCCTGGCGCTGAGGGCTATTTGCTGGAAGTTACTTCCGATAAAATTGTTATTGCAGGAAGCGATGACCAGGGAGCATTTTACGGTCTCCAGTCTTTGCGTCAGCTTATCGACGCAGGCAATGGAAAAACAGTGCAGGGCTTAAAAGTAAGAGACTGGCCTAGTTTCCCGTTCAGGGCAATCAGGCTTTATGTACCAGGTCCTGATAATATTGCATTCTTTAAAAGATTCATGAGAGATTTCATGTCGCTTTACAAGTACAATAAAGTAATAATAGAATTGAATTGTATGAGACTTGATAAACATCCCGAAGTAAATGCCGGATGGATTGAGTTCTCAAAATCGCTTCAGTATTCAAGATCAAATTCTACAGAAGGAGTACGTGGTGAAGAAAAGAACTCCAGCCATTTTGATGCCGGCGATGGTTTTATCCTTGAGAAAAGTGACGTTAAAGATATAGTTGATTATGCTGCTGAGAATTTCCTGGAGGTGATACCAGAGATTCCTTCACTCACTCACGGATATTGGTTATTGACACGTCACCCTGAACTGGCTGAATATCCTGGCGATAAATGGCCGGATACATATTGCCCCTCAAACCCTGATTCCTATAAACTCATGTTCGATGTTTACGATGAGTATATTGAGGTAATAAAACCTAAAATGATACACATTGGTCATGATGAATGGTGGGGTGCTCCGCTTGATGTCTGTCCCCTTTGTAAGGGTAAAGATTTTTCTGAGCTGTTTGCAGGGGATATAAATAAGATACATGACTACATGGCAGGGAAAGGGATAAAAATTGCAATGTGGGGCGATTATCTTCTTGAAAGTGTCCGTGATAAAGGTCCTCAACACCGGACCTCCTCAACTGGAGTCAAATATATGACTCCCGGAGGAACAAGACCTGAAGTGGTTGCTAAATCCATTCCCAAAGATATTCTGGTACTGAACTGGTTCTGGATAGACCAGGAAAAAGAGATGGAGCTTCAGAAGTTTGGGTTTAAACAGATATATGGAAATTTCACTCCCAATATCAGCAATTGGGATGAAAGAGTAAAAAAGATTGATTTGATGGGTGGAGCTCCATCTTCATGGGCTGCAACAAATGAATATAATTTCGGCAAAGATCTTATCCTCGATTTCCTCGGCTGTGCCAATTTTGTCTGGTCGAGCCATACTCTGACTCAGAGGGAACAAATGGCTATTGCAAACGAATTAATGCCTTCGGTAAGGTCGAAGCTTAATATAAACAGGATACCAAGCAAGGACATTAAAGCAATTGAACCAATAGATATTTCTTCAAAATTCAACCTGGGAAAAGATTCAAAAATTTTCAATCTTGATCTGAGTTCATTTAAATCAGGCGAAGTCAGAAGTCAGGAAAAGGTATTTACCCTGGTAAACCAATCAGGTAATTTGAAAAATTGTATTGTTGCTGTAGGTTCAAAAGGTAAGGATGATAATCCTCTTCCTGTTAAAGTTGAAGGAATACCTGTTAACGAAGACGTGAGCAGCCTTATGTTTCTGCACGCCTGTGCACTTCCTTCAGAAAATCAGAAAGCATATTTTAATATTCCTGATTTTTTTGATACTGCTGATCTGCTGGGATGGTATGAAATTGTATATGAGGATGGTTACACAATCTCTGTCCCGGTTCAATATGGAGTAAATATTCTTGAATGGAATCCGGGAGGAGAAGAGAGGCTGGATAAGAATGAAGGGGAAACCGGATCGCCTCAAAATGTATATTGTTACAATGCTGACCCTGTTGTCTGTTCAACCGGGGTACCTGCAAAACCAGTGACATTTTTTGCTTTCGAATGGGTAAACCCGAGGTTTGGTAAGGTAATTAAAGAAGTTAATCTGTGCGGTTCTGTAAATTATCAGGCAACGCAAACCAATTATGGAAAACCGGAGTACAAACCGATGAAAAGTAATGCTATTCTGTTGGCGGGTTTGACTAAAGTGAAGAAGACAGAACCTTTTGTACCAAAAGCAGAGAAATAGTAGCTGACAAAATTACTAAATGAAAGATTTGGCAGGAAATTTTAATAACTGAATGAGTATATGATGTCTCCAGAGTGTATTATGTATTGTAAGAATTCCCGAAAGAGAAACTAATACTTCCTTATCTTCAGATAACAAATGATTATATAAAAAATATTATTTAGAAACCATTTTTAATCTTTAATACTATGAGCAAAAAAGAATTGATGTTTACAGGTTCAGATACTGAAGGCGGAATCACTTCAGGATATCAAATGAATGATGGAGTAAAACTGAAAGTACCTTATTCGTTCTTCGGATCAATTTACGACGAAATGGAAGAAAAGGCTCTTCTTGCAGTTTTAAAACAGGAGTCACAGACCATGGGACCACAGGTGGCATTATTTCAAAAAGAATTCGCAGCCAAATTTGATGTTAAGCATGCCCTTGCAACTTCAAACTGCACTACGGCAATGCATGCTGCCACCCAGGCATTTGGAATTAAAGAAGGCGATGAAGTAATAGTTACACCAATAACATTTATTGCAACATCACTCGTAATTCTGAAAGAAGGCGGGAAACCAATTTATGCTGATATTGATCCTAAAACTTTCAATATAGATCCAAAAAATATTGAGAAGCTTATTACAAAAAAGACCAAGGCTATCTATGTAGTTCATTATGGCGGACAGATGTGCGACATGGATCCAATTATGGAAATAGCCAGGAAACATAAGCTTTATGTACTGGAAGATTGCGCTCATGCTCACGGTGCAACTTACAAAGGAAAACAGGCCGGAAGTATTGGAGACATTGGTTGTTTCAGTTTTCATTCTCTTAAAAATATGGTAACTCTGGGTGAAGGCGGAATGATCACAACTAATAATGACGCCCTTGCTGAAAAAATTCAGAGAATGAGAGTTATGAGTATTACTCACTGGGCTCCTGATCAGACAGTATGGGAGTTTGCAGGTCACAGGCTGGAAAAGAAAAGTGTTAAAGACTATTGGGTGCCTTCACATTTTGATGTTATTGATGATGATGGAAAATGGGGAAATAATTATCGTATGAATGAGGCCCAGGCTGCAGTTGGGCGGGCACAGCTGATGAAACTGGATATGATGATCGAAAAACGCAGGTTTAATGGTCATTACCTGAATGAAGGCTTAAAAGGAATCAAAGGGGTTACTCCAAATTATGAAGATCCCAAAGGAGTACACGCATATCACCTCTATACACTTTGCGTTGAACCTGAAGTACTTGGAGTTTCAAGAGACGATTTCATGAGGGTACTTTACCAGGAAGAGGGTATCCAGGGTATACTTCATTATCAGCCAACCTATCATTTTACAGGGCTGAAGAAAAAATACAACTATCCTGATAAATTATGTAAAAACGCTGAAGATTTCTTTTATGGACGGCAGTTTAACCTTCCAATGAATCCAAGATTGACTAAAAACGATCTGGATATGATGATAGAAGGAATTAAAAACACAGCAAAAAAAGTTCAGAAATAGAAACAGCATAGTTGCAATATTCCGCACAATTATGTGGATTATATACTTTGTATGAGGAAAATAATTATTTCCTGGGCGCTGCTTTTTGCATGTAACCTGATGTGGTCGCTTCAGTTTACATGCATTAAGCTTACCCAGGATCAGGTCGGACCCTATTTTACCGTATGGGCTCCTATGCTTTTTGCAGTGCTGCTTTTAGCTCCATTTGTATTGAAGGATTTCAATAAGGAGGGGAAAAAATTTAAGGATGTTCTTGTATTCGGGCAGCTTGCCTTGCTGGGAGCCTTTCCTGCCCAGGTACTTATGACCTGGGGTACTCAGTATTCACTTGCCAGTAATTCGGCAATTCTGACTCTTGTCTTACCTGTAATGACTGCTATTTTTGCTTTTCTGATACTGAAAGAAAAAATGAACCGCGTACGGTGGCTTAGTTTTATAATAGCAATAGTCGGGGTGATTCTCATTTCATCAGGTGATATCAAACAGTTGAATTTCGGTTCAAAATATGCAATAGGGAATTTACTTATTTTTCTGGCTATAATCGGGAACTCGTATTATAATGTCGGATGTAAGAAAGTCTCAAAATCCTATAGTGAAATTGAGATGGTTTTCTATACCTATGTGGTTATTGTTCTTTTGCTTACACCTCTTGTAATTTTCTATGAAAAAGATGTGTTTGCACGAATCCCCCATTTCACTTTACAGACCTGGACCGGGATGGGATTACTTACTATATTCCATAATTTCCTTTCCATGGTTTTATTCTTTAAAGCATTGAAAGTACTGGATGCAATGCAGGTGGCTTTATCAAATTACCTGGTTCCGCTTTTCGGATTACCCGTTGCAGCCATTTGGCTTGGTGAATCACTCAGCGGCCAGGCTATAGCCGGCGGAATACTGGTGCTATTTTCTACATTGCTTATTACAATAGCTGATTATCAAATGAATAAGAAAAACACTCTGAAAGTAAAAGCCTGAAAACAAACTTTCTCTGGAGGACATAATTAAAAACTTATAAAAAAAATATTATGGAAAATACAATAAGATGGGGGGTAATAGGCTCCGGAGGTATTGCAAGGCGCAGAACGATTCCTGAGGGAATTGTCATGGCTGAACATGCAAAACTGGTTACAGTTTATGATATCAATCCTGAAGCAAACAAAGCAGTTGCTGCAGAATTTAATGCTGTTGCTGTTGACAATATACAGGATCTTATAAATTCTGATGTGGATGCAATTTATATTGCTTCACCGGCTAATATGCATATGGAACAGGTAATTGCCTGCGCAAAAGGTAAAAAACATATTTTATGTGAGAAGCCATTGGGAATGACTGTAAAGGAAGCTGAAAAGATGCTGAAGATATGCAGGGAAGAGGGTGTGTACCTTGGCGTCGGACTGATGATGCGCTTCGTTAAACAGCATCAGGAAGCACTAAGGATGATTAAGGAAGGACACATTGGCAAACCTGTTTATGGAAGAGCTCAGCTCTCTTGCTGGTATCCTCCAATGAGCGGAGCATGGAGACAGGATCCAAAAACTGGTGGCGGCGGATCATTGATGGATATGGGAAGCCATTGCATTGACTTGCTGGAGATGTTCTTCGGTAAAGTAAAGAGTGTGAGTTGTTTTATTAATAATAATGTGCATTCTTATAAATCTGAAGACAGTGCTGTTGTTTCGTTGTTTTTTGAAAATGGAGCAATCGGAACAGTTGACACTTATTTCTGCATCCCTGATAACAGCAGCAAAAATGTCCTGGAATTATATGGATCAAAAGGAAGCATATTGGCGAAAGGAACAATTGGACAGGGACCTGCCGGAGAAATGATTGCATTTCTGGAAAGCAGTACATCGGGATACAACGCACAACAGGAAAGAAATGCAGCGGGTGGAATAGTCATAAATCCTGAACCTGTTAATACGTATCGTGCAGAAATAGAAGAATTCAGTACTGCAATACTTGAAAAAAGAGAACCTACCAATAATTTTACACTTGGACTGCAGAGTCAGAAGGTTCTTGAAGCATGCTATAAATCAGCTAAAACCGGGAAAATAATTGATATTAAATAATATATTTTCAGATGAATAAAACACTATTGGCAATTTTTGCACATCCTGATGATGCGGAAATTGTATGTGCCGGAACACTGTTGCTTATGAAAAAAGCAGGATGGAAAGTACATATTGCAACTATGACACCTGGCGATAAAGGCTCAACTGAACATTCAAGAGAAGAGATTAGCAGAATCAGAGTAAAAGAAGCTGGTGATTCAGCTAAATTGCTTGATGCATCATATACATGCCTGGGTTTCGAAGATGTGTATATCCAGTATAACTGTGAAACAATTAACAAAACCACAGCCTTACTTCGTAAAATACATCCTTCTATTGTTTTTACCGCCAGCCCAAATGACTATATGGTAGATCATGAGATGACTTCCAAGATTGTGCAAACTGCATGTTTCTCAGCAGGTATTAAAAACATGGAAGTTGATGAGCCTCCTTTTGAACCGGTGCCATATTTATATTATTGTGATCCTATGGAAGGCAAAGATAAGTTGGGTAATCCTGTGACTCCTTCCATTTATATCGATATCAGCTCAGTGATAGATTTGAAGGAGAAAATGCTTGCCTGCCATGTTAGTCAGGCAAACTGGCTCAAGACTCATCACCAGGGGAATGAATATCTACTTGCAATGAGGCGGTTTGGGGAAAAACGGGGACAGGATATAAATGTGAAATATGCTGAAGGTTTCAGACAACATCTGGGACATGGATATCCACAGGACGATATTATCCATGAACTGATGTCAGAATTTTCAAATCATCAGGAATTAATTAATAGATAATTTAAGCTCATTATGGCACGTAAATTAAGTATGCTGGCACCAGAATGGTGGGATTTTACAACATTGGATGATAACTTGCTGAATGATGCGGCAAAACTTACTCCAAAGGATATGGTGCAGCTTTCCAGGGTAGGATTCAAGGTGGTCTTTTACGATACTCTTGAAGAATTTTATATGGCTGAGGCCCTGGAATATATCACCTCATGGAAACAGGCTACTTCTGATAATCCAGTGGGGATATGCGGCCCTGTTGGTCCTACTGAACAACTTCCTCTCGTAGCCAGGCTGGTAAATGAACTGAAGATCGATTTATCAGATGCTCATTTCTGGGGAATGGATGAATGGTATGTGAACGGTAAGGAATTACCTTCTTCACATCCTCTTTCATTTGAAAAAGCAGACCGGGACCTTTGCTTTAACCGTATCGATAAAAAACTAAGTATTCCCGAATCAAATCTTCATTTTCCTAAAGCTGATACACGGGAGTATATAAAAAGCTGGGAGACAGGCGTCAGATGTGCAGTTATGCAGGGAGGACAGGGAGATACAAAACACTGGGCATTTAATGATCCGGTAAAAAGGGAGGGAAAATTTAAGGATCAGCCACCTTCTCCTGAAGAATTCCGTGAGTTTACAACCCGGGTTGTCGATCTCCATCCGATAACATGCATGCAGAATGCCAGAACAAGTGCCGGAGGAGTTGTTACTGGCGTTCCGCGCCAGGCTCTTACTGTGGGTCCGGTTCAAACCTGGAAAGCTGAGAAAATTTCAATATGGCAGGCAGGAACCCATGATAATCCTTTTGGACAGAGGTTGACTGCTTTAATGATCGGAAAGAAAATAACCGATAGTTCTGTTCCGATGTCGCTTCTTTCAGATCATCCAAATGTGCAGTTTAACTATTTCCGTGGCGGTATAGGTATTTGCGAAACTGAAATGCATTAATAAATGAAAATGCGTAAGCTTTTTGTTTTTTTGATGATATTTTCCTTTTCCGGTGGATTTATTAAATCACAGCCTGTAATTTCTGAGACCATGGATTATCTTGACTTCAGGGGTAAAAGTTATTCAATACATATAACCAGGTCACCATTTGGGATTGTTGTGAATAATTATAAAAATGATATAATTGAGATAACCGGAATTATACATGAAACTACAGTTAAAGGTAAATTATACACTATTAAAGCACACAATATCACTACTGAAAGAATAGATCTGTCAGTAGCTGATGAAAACAGCAGGTATTTCTCGGTAGTAATCTTCACACAGAATAATGGATTAAAAATTTCACTGTCATCCTCAGATAAATCTGTGTGTAAAAAGATAGGATTCAGGTTTGATACAAAAATATCAGGACACTGGTATGGTGGAGCTGTTGTGAAATCGCATCTGTGGCCGCTTGAAACAAACAAACTTACTGTAGATCCTTTTTATGCAACAAGTAACCAGACTTCTCCTGTATGGTACACCTCAGCCGGGGCAGGCATATTTGCTGAGACATTCAGTAATTTGGGCTATAGCTTCAATGATCCGGTTGAAGGGGTTTTTGAGTTATATTCAAAAGACGATAAAAGGCTTGATCTTGAGATTATTGCAGGAGTGGATATCAGAGATGCATTCAACAAGCTCTCAGAGATTTTAGGGAAGCCCTTTGTTGTTCCGCCATCAGATTATTTTGTGTTTCCCCAGTTTAATACCTGGATTGAGTTTATGTCCAATGTAAACCAGGAGGGAATAACCAGATATGTTGAGGAGATCAGAAAAAATAATTTCCCCTCAAGGCTTTTTATAATAGATGATAAATGGACCAAAAAATACGGAGATCCGGAATTTGATCTCACCAAATTTCCTGATCCCGGGAAAATGATTAGTTTTCTGCATGAATACAATTTTAAAATTGCACTCTGGATCACTCCATTTATTGAAGCGGAAGCAAAAAATTTCAAATATGCTTCAGATCATAATTTTCTTATTATGGACCCGGGGCAAAATAAACCATACTTTACGGAATGGTGGAATGGTACAGCAGCCATGGTTGATCTGTCAAATCCTGAAGCATATTCTTGGTTCCTTGGACTGCTTGAAAACCTGCGCGATAAATATGGTGTTGATGGATTTAAACTCGATGCCGGGGATGCAGAATATCTTGATAAACCATTTTCGTCTTATGGAAGTATAACAACAAATGAATACACAGACCTTTTTGCCGGGTTAGGAAAATATTTTGAGGCAAATGAGCTCAGGGTAAGCTGGCGAACTCAGTCATTGGGACTTATTCAGCGATTAAGAGATAAAGCACCTACATGGAGTGCAATTGATGGGCTAAACAGTCTGATTCCTCATGCTCTTACAAGCAGCCTGTTAGGTTATGTCTTCGTTTGCCCTGATATGATAGGAGGAGGACTCGATTCCGGGTTTAAAACAAAGGGTTATAAATTTGATGAAGAGCTTTTTGTGCGATGGACAGAGGCAAGTGCACTTATGCCGATGATGCAATTCTCGGTTGCTCCATGGAGGCTTAAAAAGGAAAATATCGCCATCTGCAGGAAATATTCAGACCTCCACGTCTCCCTTGGTGATTATATATACAGCCTTGCTGAAAAGGCTAAAATTGATGGATCGCCCATTGTAAGACCTCTCTTTTTTGAATTTCCGTCAGATGAAACTGCTTTTCATATCCACGACGAATTTATGCTTGGCGAAAGGTTCCTCGTGGCCCCGGTACTTCAGCAGGGTGCTGTCTCAAGGAAAGTATATTTACCCGAATCAACCTGGATTGACTTTTGGACAGGAAAAATATTTCATGGTGGCCAATCAATAGAATATCCGGCACCGCTCGAAATCCTTCCTGTTTTTATCAGGGTTGAATAATATAATAATGATAAAATAAATCGTCAAAATAATATGTAAATGAATATTCTATCTGAATACGAAGTAAAAAAGCTTAAAGGATCAATGAAAATTGATGGTGACTGGCTGAAACCCCAATGGGAAAATATTCTGACAGTCAATATTGCAAAATATATGGGACCGCATCCTGATTTTAAACCTCGTGTGCAGGCTAAAATGATATATGACGATAATTCACTTTATGTTATTTTCAATGTATTTGACCGATACGTCAGATGTATTACTGATAAAATAAACGGGCCTGTATGGGAAGACAGTTGTGTTGAGTTTTTCTTTTCTCCTGACAACAATTTCTCTGAAAAATATTTTAACCTGGAAATAAACTGTGGCGGAACTGCCCTTATGCATTATAACACTGTTGCAAGAGAAAAGCATATTGAAGTTGAGCCTGATGATATTAAAAAAATTCAGATAGCCCATTCATTGCCTGTATTGGTAGATCCGGAAATTAAAGACCAGGTAAACTGGACTATTGAGTACAAAATTCCTCTTAAGTTGATTGAAAAGTATTCTCATGTAACTCACCCTGCAACCGGTATCAGCTGGCGGGCTAATTTTTATAAAATTGCTGAGAATAATTCAAATCCTCATTACATAACCTGGTCTGAAGTGAAAAATCCCGTTCCGGATTTTCATATTCCACGCTATTTTGGATTGCTTAGATTTGTTTAGAAACTCTATAGGGGAACTTTTTAAGAATTTTCGAAATGAAAAAAAATGAAATATTTCAGTATGTCGGTAACCATGCTCAACTGGGAGGTACCCGGCATTACGAATTGACTGATGGGAGGGAAAGAAACCTGCGTGGTATTGATATAAATTCAGGAAGCGGTTTGCAATATACTATTCTGCCTGACAGAGGAATGGATATTTCGCGGGCAAGTTTCAGGGGTATAAACCTGGTATATCTTACCTGTAATGGTGAGACCCACCCTGCTTATTTTGAGCCTGAAAAATTCGGCTGGTTACGGACTTTTGCCGGGGGACTTCTCACTACATGCGGACTTACTTATTTAGGTTCACCGGTAAATGATGAGGGTGAGGAACTGGGACTGCATGGCCGTTCTTCTACAATTCCTGCGCATCAGGTAGCTGATCTCTCCCGGTGGGTAGACGATGAATATCATATTAAGCTGAAAGGGATTGTTGATGAAGGATTTATGTTTGGTAATAAATTAAGTCTCGAACGCGAGGTAACAACTATTATGGGTAAGAACTCTCTGAATATTTCGGACAAAATAACCAATTTCGGCTTCAAGCCGAGCCCTTATACAATCCTGTACCACATGAATATAGGGTACCCTCTTCTTAGTGAGGATACAGAACTTATTATAGATCCATTGAAAACAATTCCAAGAGATGAATCTGCTGAGGCAGGAATGAAATCATTCAGAAGTTTCACAAAACCGCAGGCAGGTTTTAATGAGCAGGTTTTTGATCATGTAATGAAAGCGGATGTAAACGGGAAGGCAAAAGTTATTGTGAAGAATAAAAAATTAGGGATTGCACTTACAATTCAGTTTGATGCATCTTCATTGCCGTATCTTGTCCAGTGGAAAATGATGGGTCAGGGTGAATATGTCCTGGGTCTCGAACCTGCCAATGTGCCTGGTAAAAACAGGGTATTACTGAAAGAAGAAAAGATACTTCCTTATCTGCAGGCAGGAGAAAGTATTAACAATAATATTGAAGTTATTCTGGAGGATATCAGTCAGATACATTAAAAATAATTGATGCCTTTTAAAATTTTTGAATAATCCTGGTAAATCGTTTGCATTAAATAATATTTCGTCAGTAACATGACTTTTAAAAAGATAACCATATCTGGTACCGGTTGTGCCCTTGCAGACTTTCTTTATAATGATATTTCTTTTATCAGCAGTGATTTTACTGAGTATCTGTCAAAAAAACCAGGTGATGGAGGATTAAGTCCCGGGAAGCTTGTATTTACTGAAGAACTGGAAAAATTTTCAGGTTGTAATTACAGTGAAATACTGAAAAAAATCACCTGCGGCAATTCACCGGCAGCCTTTAATGTGGGTGGTCCCTCTCTTGTGTCACTTATCCACGCATCTCAGATGCTTGATACAAATGATTATGAAGTCAGATTTTTCGGGATGGCCGGGAAAGATAATACAGCTGAATTGATTTTCAGGATAATTAATCAAACACCTCTTAATTCAGGTAATTATGTTGTAGCATCAGGGAAAGCCACTCCGTTTACTGATGTATTATCTGATCCATGCTTTGACAATGGTCATGGTGAGCGTACATTTGTCAATAATATTGGAGCAGCCTGGGATTATGATCCTGGATTTCTCGATAATACTTTTTTCAATTCAGATATTGTGTGTTTTGGAGGGACAGCCCTGGTTCCCCGAATACATGATAACCTGACTTCCATACTTGAAAGGGCAAAGAATAAAGGTTGTATTACTGTTGTCAATACTGTTTTTGATTTTCGGAATGAGAAAGAATTTCCCGGAGCTCCCTGGCCACTTGGAAATAGCAAGGTAAGTTTTGGACTGATTGATATTCTTATCATGGACTGTGAAGAAGCTTTAAAGATCAGCGGCCAGAAATCAATTGATAATGCGGCTGTGTTCTTTGTAGCCTCGAATGTATCCGCATTTATAATTACAAACGGACCAGATAATGTTTATGCATGGTCAGGAGGAAGATTTTTTACCAAGACAAAATTGATGAAATTACCTGTTTCCCTTAAAGTTAAGACAGATCTGAAATCCAGACCCGGGATGAAAGGTGACACTACAGGTTGCGGTGATAATTTTGCTGGTGGGGTAATAGCCTCTGTTGCAATGCAGATGCGTAATAAAAAACCAGGAGATTTTGATTTGACAGATGCAGTCTCCCTCGGTATTGCATCAGGTGGATTCTCATGTTACATTCTTGGAGGAACTTTTATTGAAAAATTTCCTGGCGAAAAGGCAGAAAAGGTAATGGAATTGAAGAATGATTATATTAAACAGATTGGTATTTAAATGTTTACGGTTAAAAAAGATAAACTAGTACTTTTTGGTGCAGGAAAGATAGGAAGGTCTTTCATTGGTCAGCTATTCAGTAAGGGTGGATATGAAGTAGTTTTTATTGATGTATATAAGCCTGTTATTGATGAGCTTAACAAAAGGAGAAATTATAATGTTATAATTAAAGCTGATAAGGAAGAAGTACTCAATATAAAAAATGTAAGAGGGGTATTCGCCGGCGATGGAAATGATGTTATTCATGAAGTGGAAACGGCAGGTATATTAGCAATATCGGTAGGTCTGAATGGATTAAAGGATATATTTCCATTGCTGGCAAAAGGTTTACTTGAACGTTATAATAATTCACCTGATTATCCTCTTGATATTATTATTGCTGAAAATATGCGTAACGCGGACTCATATTTTCGCGATGAGTTACTGAAGATTCTTCCTGATTCTTATCCTTTCGATAAATTTGTAGGCCTGATAGAAACCAGTATAGGTAAAATGGTCCCGATAATGCAAAAGAAAGATCTTCAGGAAGATATTCTACAGATATTTGCAGAGCCTTATAATACTTTGATTTTAAATAAAAAAGGTTTTAAAAACATGGTTCCTGAAATAGAGGGGCTTGCTCCAAAGGAGAATATGAAAGCATGGGTTGACAGAAAATTATTCATTCATAACCTTGGCCACTCAGCCGCATCATATATCGGGCACGTATTTAACCCTGAATTTAATTATATGTATGAGGCACTTTCGGTTAAGGAAATATTTGACCGGGTGAGGGCTACAATGATACAATCTTCTGAAATACTTATGGCAAAGTATCCGGAAGAGTTTACACGTCAGGACCTTACCGACCATATTGACGATCTTCTCATGAGATTTAAGAATAAAGCCCTGGGAGATACTATTTTCAGAGTCGGTTCAGATCTTTTCAGGAAACTCGGGCCTGAAGATCGTCTTTCAGGAGCAATCAGGTCAGCGATTGAGTTAAATAAGCCTTATGATAAAATACTTTTTGCACTGGTTTGCGGATGTCATTTCAGAGCAAAAGACGAAGAGGGCAAGATGCTTAAAAGTGATTCCGAATTTGCTGGACTATATAAGCATGGTATTGATACTGTTCTTGCAACAGTATGTGGATTCGATAAAACAAATCAATCTCAGATATTCAGAGATGCTGAATTAATAGATTCCCAACTTAGGATTTACGGATCCTGAGTTCCTTCAGTACGGATATCTTTTAAAAATCCGGTTAATTCTTCTTATTATTTAACCAGGTAATCAGCCTGTGTAAATCATCAATCTTATCGGCCCTGATTTTTTCTTTTTTAATAAAATCAAGAGCACCCTGGTTTTCAGTGAAATAGTTCAGAAGATCTTTTTTATTCCTGATTCTGACGGCTGGATTTTTTTCCTGTTTGATAAAAATTAATTCATAGCCAGGTTTAAACCTGTCCGGAATAGTCTCGGTATAGCCTTCCGGCGGGACCAACGGTTCGAAAATAACGGGTCTCTTGAAAAACAGAAGGTAACTTCCTGAATCTTTCAGGAAGAAGTAGCCTAATTTATTTGTATCACCTTCAACTGAAGAAACATACAATGTGTCCTGACCATACTTAATGTAATTAATATCGGAAAGATTCAACCATAATATTTTTCCATCTTTATTAAATTCCATCTGATCCTGGTACAAGTCGTACCTTAATGGTATGTTGGCATAGTTACCGTTTCTTAAAAAAATTGTGCTGTTAATGAAGTCTTTGCTGTAATACGGACTCCCTTCAATATCCGAATAGCTTTTATTATTTGAATTCCTGACCTCCAGAGTCCTGACCTGGCTTATTAGAAAACCCTGCCCCGAAACTAGTGTGTCCTGACAAAAAATTAATAAAGAAGAGAGTGATAAAAAGAAAACATAATTTCTGATCATTTCTTAAAGGTTGTTTTTACTGAATTTTAATATTTTTTAATAGGTAATATAATGAATTTTCAAAGTCTGCATTTTGCCATATAGCAAAGTTAAAATATTATAAGAGTTTTAAATGATTATTAATGATTTATCGTCTGAATTTTTTTTTTTGCCAGGTTAAAAAGTCATAA
>Ga0209575_10000547_pt1 | contig 22404 bp, 20 predicted proteins | sample Medcelwee11metaG_FD_187172 | JGI IMG/M metagenome (GOLD analysis project Ga0209575, IMG submission 187172) | Freshwater pond sediment microbial communities from the University of Edinburgh, under environmental carbon perturbations - Medium... | ecosystem: Environmental > Aquatic > Freshwater >...
AACCTGTCATGCTGGATGTACGCCAGCCATGGGAATTCGCGCTGTGCCACCTGCCCGGTTCGCTGCATATTCCGATGCACCTGGTCCCGTTGCGCAGCAACGAATTGAAGCGCGACGAACCGGTCGTCGTCATCTGCCATCACGGCTGGCGCAGCAAGCAGGTTGCGATGTTTCTGGAACAGCAGGGGTTTACCGCGGTCATCAACCTGGAAGGCGGGGTCGCCGGCTGGGCTGATCAGGTCGATGCCGATTTCCCTCGCTACTGAGGACACCATGAAAAAACTTGTCTGGCTGCTCGCCACCCCGTTGCTGGCGTCCCCGCTGTGGGCCGCCGATCTGCTGCAGATCTATCGCGAAGCGCAGAACAATGACGCGACCTTCGCTGCTGCCAGGTCGACCCTCGAAGCCGGCCGGGAACGAACCCCGCAGGCGCGCGCCGGCCTCCTGCCGACGCTGTCTTTGAGCGGCAATTCGCTCTGGAACAAGAACGATCTCTACTTGCGCGATGGCACTCTCCCTCCGACTCTGGATCCGAATCCGCGTTTTAACAGCAACGGCTACACGCTGGCGCTAACCCAGCCGCTGTTCCGCTGGCAGAACTGGGTCGCCTACGACCAGTCGAAATTTCAAGTGGCCCAGGCCGAAGCCAATTTCGTTCAGGCTGGCCAGGATCTTATCCTGCGCGTCGCCCAGGCCTATTTTGACGTGCTCTACGCGAGCGAAAGCCTCAAGGCGGTGCAGGCCAACAAGAAATCCATCGAGCAGCAGCTCGAATCGGCCAAACGCAATTTCGAGGTCGGCACCTCGACCATTGTCGATGCCCAGGAAGCGCAAGCCCGATTCGACCTCGCCAGCGCCCAGGAAATTGCCGCCGAAAGCGATCTCGAAGTCAGGCAACGGACCCTGCAGGCCATCATCGGCAAGGAGCCGGGCCCGCTGGCCCCGTTCCGCCGCGGCGCCGAGCTTACCCCGCCGCAGCCGGCCGACATGAAGCAATGGGCCGCGGCTGCCGAAAAGGACAATATCAGTGTCCAGATCCAGATGGCAGCCGTTGAAATTGCCTCCCGCGAAGTCGACCGGCAACGCGCCGGTCACTATCCGACCATCGACCTGGTCGCCAACAAAGGCAAATCGACGGCGTTGGCGTCGACCGTAGGCGGCCAGCTCGAAACCAATTTTGAGAATGTCGGCGTTCAGCTCAACCTGCCGATTTTCCAGGGTGGCGCTGTTGTCTCCCGCCAGAGCGAAGCGAGCGCCAACCGTGCGGCAGCCGAATCGACCCTCGAGCAGGCGCGGCGCAACGCGGCCCTGCAGGCCCGCCAGCAATACCTTGGCGCCGCGAATGGGCTGGCGCAGGTGCGTGCACTCCGGGCGGCCCTGATTTCGTCGCAATCGTCGCTGGAATCCAACCGGCTGGGCTTCGAAGTCGGTGTGCGCATCAACATCGACGTGCTGAATGCCGACAACCAGGTGTACGTCACCCGCCGCGATCTGGCCAAGGCAGTTCTCGATACACTGATGTCCCAGCTCAGGTTGAAGGCCGCGGTCGGCACCTTGAGCGAGGACGACGTGGTCGCCGCCAACGCACTGCTCGACCCGGCGGCTACGCCGCAGCAATAGCGGCGCGGATCACCGATACCGTCCGTTCCGTGGCGCCGCGATGCGCCGCCGCGAAACGCAGGGCGGCAGTGTGCATTTCCGCCAGTTCGCCGGCATTCCCGAACGCCTGACTGATCGCCGCTGCAAGTCCGGCGCCGTCATAGACCCGGCGGGCTGCCCCGGCGGCGATCGCATCTTCGGTGGCCTGCAGGAAATTGAAGGTATGCGGACCGACGATTGCCGGGCAGCCGCAAGCCGCCGCCTCGATCAGGTTCTGCCCGCCCAGCGGCAAGAGGCTGCCGCCAATGAAGGCAATATCCGCCAGCGTGTAATAAGCGGCCATTTCCCCCATGCTGTCACCCAGCCAGACCGGCGTTCCACTGCCTGGCAAGCCGTCGCTGCGGCGCACGAAATCAACACCGTTCCGCGCCAGCAGCGCGGCGACTTCCGGAAAACGTTGCGGATGGCGCGGCACAATGACCAGCAGCGGAACCGGCAACGCACCGCTGGCGGCGACCATTCGCCACGCCGCGAGGACCAGCGCTTCCTCGCCTTCGCGGGTACTGGCCGCGAGCCATACCGGTCGTTCGCCGAGCGCCTCACGCCAGGCATGGCCCAGCGCGATCCTGTCGGGTGCCGGCGTGACGTCGAACTTCAGGTTGCCACAGACGCTGACATTGATCGCGCCAAGTTCGGCAAGGCGCCTGGCATCGACTGGCGTCTGCGCAGCCACCGCAGCGAGCGCCGAAAAAGCCGGACCGGCCAGCACCGCAATCTTTCCGTAGCCGCGGGCCGAGCGTTCCGAAAGACGGGCATTGGCAAGGACAACTGGCACGCCTCTCCGCTTCGCGGCGGCCAGCAGGTTCGGCCACAGCTCGGTTTCCATCAGCACCCCGAAGGATGGGGAAAAGTGCCTGAAAAAACGGTCGACCGCATCCGGGTAGTCGTAGGGCAGATAGGCCCGGATCAATCGATCACCATAGACCTCGCACCCCGCTGCGCGGCCGGTTGGCGTCATGCCGGTGAGCAGGATGCGGTGGTCCGGCCAGGCGCGCTGCAAGGCCTCGACGAGCGGCTGCGCGGCACGCGTCTCGCCAACCGAAACGGCATGCACCCAGATCAGCTTTTCCGGCACCGGCCGGCGATAAAAACCCCAGCGTTCGCCCAGGTTGCGCAGATATTCCGGCTGCTTGCGCGCGCGCCAGAGCAGCCGCAATAGGATCAGCGGTGTCGCCAGATAGATGACGAAACTATAGAAGAGGCGTGCCATCAGCCAATACCGGGCGTAGTGCTTCAAACACGGCGGCGGACGACGGCACCTGCGCCTTGCCACCAAGATTCCGGTAATACCCGCTACCAAGGACTCCGGTCAGTCCCGGGTCGGTTGCGGTGTACAGGGCCACCGTCGGCGTCTTGAGCGCGACGGCCAGATGGCTCAGCCCGGTATCGACGCCGACCACCGCTTGCGCGCCGGCAAGCAGCGCGGCCAGTTCGGCGATCGACAGCGGCGGGGCGGCAATGGCATCGGGAATCGCTGCCGCCAGCCGGCCCGCCCGCTCGCGTTCCACCGGACTGCCGCCAGGCAGCACCGCCCGGTAGCCGAGCGCCTGCAATTGCCGGCCAAGCGTCGTCCACTTTGATTCCGGCCACAACTTGTCATCGCGACTCGTCGCCGTCAGGAAAACCACATAACCTGCAGGCGACAGCCACTCGAACCGAACGACGGGTGCCGCGATGCCGTAATCGGGTTCGCCTTCGGGCACATAGCCAAGCGCGGCGGCGGCCAGCTGACGGTTGCGTACCACGGCATGCGCCTGCGTCGGAACAGTGAATTTATGGTCGTAAAAACGCGCCGCAACACGCTCGCGCGCCGAATCGGCGGCGTAACCCGAGAGCGGGCCTTGCGCCTGTGAAGCGATCAGCGCGCTTTTCAGCAAGCCCTGGGTATCGATTACCGCGTCATAGCAGGGTGCCTGCATGGTGGACCGGAACGCCCCGATTTCACGCCAGGTTGCCGCCTTGAGTAGCCCTTTTCGCCAGCGTCGAACCGCCACCTGAATCACCTCACCGACGCCCGGATGCAAACGGGGAATCGCCGCGAAATTCTCCTCCACGCACCAGTCGACCGCGGCATCCGGAATCTGCCGCCGGATGTCGCTCACCACTGGCAGATTATGGATTACGTCACCGAGTGAGGAAGTTTTCACAAGCAGGATGCGCATCGACGGATAAAATGACGGCTTTTCGAAGTCGCAATTATAGATGCCCGCTACGCGCCAGCCGCTCTCCGTCGTCATCATCACGCTCAATGCGGCCGCGCAACTGGAGGCCTGCCTGAAGAGCGCGCGCTTCGCCGACGAGATCGTCGTCGTCGATTCCGGCAGCAACGATGGCACGCAAGCATTGGCCGAGCGCCATGGTGCCCGGGTCATTCAGCAGGACTGGCTGGGCTTCGGGCCGCAAAAGCAGTTCGCTGTCGAGCAGGCGAGCCACGACTGGGTGCTCTGTCTCGATGCCGACGAACGGGTCACCCCGCAATTACAGGCGAGCATCGAAAATGCCCTGAAAAACCCGTCGACCGCGGCATTTCGCTTCCCACGCAAAAATCGTTTCCTTGGCCGCTATCTGAAACACGGCGAGGGTTATCCGGACTGGAGCCTGCGCCTGTTCGACCGCCGGCAGGCCCGCTGGTCTGCCGACGCGGTACATGAAAAGGTCGAGACGCAATGCAGCGTCGGCGATTTGCCGGGCGACCTGTTGCACGACTCCGCCGAATCGCTGGCTGCTTACCTGGCCAAGCAAAACCGCTACACCACGCTGGCCGCCGACATGGCGTTCGCCGCAGGCAAGCGCGCCGGTTTCGCGCGCATCGTCTTCAGCCCGCTGCTGCGCTTCCTCAAGTTCTATTTCGTCCGGCAAGGATTTCGCGATGGCCTGCCGGGGCTGGTCCACATCGCAATCGGCTGTTTCAACAGCTTCGTGAAATATTCCAAAATGCTGGAGCGCCAGAATTCCGACACTGCGCCAAGGTAAAATACCAAACTTTCCGCAAGGAGCAACTTCGTGAAAATTCTCATCACCGGCGCCGCCGGTTTTATCGGCTCAACCGCCGGGCTGCGCCTGCTGGCGCGTGGCGACGAAGTGGTCGGCCTCGACAACCTGAACGACTATTACGACGTCAAGCTCAAGGAAGCCCGCCTGCAGCGGCTGGCTGCACACGCGAAGTTCCGCTTCATCAAACTGGATATCGCTGATCGCGCCGGCATGGAAGCGCTGTTCGCCGCCGAAAAATTCGACAAGGTGATCCACCTGGCCGCCCAGGCCGGCGTCCGCTACTCCATCCTGAATCCGCACTCCTATGTCGACAGCAATCTGGTCGGCTTCGTCAACGTGCTCGAAGGCTGCCGTCACAACAAGGTAGCACACCTGGTCTACGCCTCCAGTTCCAGCGTTTACGGCGGCAATACGAAGATGCCGTTCTCGGAACACGACAGCGTCGACCACCCGGTCAGCCTCTACGCCGCGACCAAAAAAGCCAATGAGCTGATGGCGCACACCTACAGCCATCTCTACGACCTGCCGACCACCGGCCTCCGCTTCTTCACGGTCTTCGGCCCGTGGGGCCGGCCGGACATGGCGCTCTTCCTGTTTACCAAGGCGATCCTCGAAGGCAAGCCGATCGACGTCTTCAACTACGGCAACATGAAGCGCGATTTCACCTATATCGACGACATCGTCGAAGGTGTCATCCGCGTGCTCGACAAGCCTGCTGCGGTCAACCCGGAATATGACCCGATTTCCGCCGATCCGGCGACCAGCAACGTTCCTTACCGCGTCTTGAACATCGGCAACAACAACCCGGTGGGTTTGCTCGATTACATCGGCGCCATCGAAAAAGCCCTCGGCCGCAAGGCCGAAATGCGGCTGTTGCCGCTGCAGGACGGCGATGTCCCAGCCACCTATGCCAACACCGATCTGCTCAACGACTGGGTCGGCTTCGTCCCGGCCGTCACCGTTCAGGAAGGTGTCGATAATTTCATCGCCTGGTATCGCGACTATTACAAGGTTTGAGGACTATCCATGTGCGGCATCGTCGCGGCAGCAGCCGGCAGCAACATCGTTCCCGTTCTCGTCGAAGGCCTGAAGAAGCTCGAATACCGCGGCTATGACTCTGCCGGGCTGGCCGTCATTTCGGGTGATCGCATCGAGCGCGTCCGCTCGGTCGGCCGCGTCGCCGAACTTGAAACCACCTCGGCAGCGACCAGCGCTGTCACCGGCATCGCCCACACCCGCTGGGCGACCCACGGCGTGCCGAGCGAACGCAACGCCCACCCGCACGTTTCCGGCTCGATCGCGGTTGTCCACAACGGCATCATCGAGAACTACGAAAGCCTGCGCAGCGAACTGACCGCCCAGGGCTACGTCTTCACCTCCGACACCGACACCGAAAGCATCGCCCACCTCATCGAAGCCACGCTCAAGGCCGAACCCGACCTGTTCACCGCCGTCCGCCTCGCCTGCAGCCGACTGGTCGGCGCCTACGCCATCGCCGTCATCGACCACCAGCAACCCGGCAAGGTCATCGTCGCCCGCGAAGGCTCACCGTTGCTGCTCGGCGTCTCCGACACCGGCAACTACGCCGCTTCCGACGCCTCGGCGCTGCTCCAGGTCACCCGCAACATGGTCTATCTGGAAAATGGCGATATTGCCGAGTTGACCGCAACCGGCATCAAGATCACCCGCCTCGACGGCACACCGGTCGACCGCCCGGTCCATGTCTCGCAACTCTCCGCCGCCGCCGTCGAACTCGGCGACTACCAGCACTACATGCAGAAGGAAATCTTCGAGCAGCCGGAAGCGCTGGCCAACACCCTCGAAATCGTCGGCGGCAGCAAGACCATCCAGCCCGGCATCTTCGGCGCCGCAGCCGCCGACCTCCTGCAGGACGTCGATTCGATCCTCATCCTCGCCTGCGGCACCAGCAGCCACTCCGGCTATACCGCCCGCTACTGGCTCGAAGCCATCGCCGGCGTGCCCTGCAATGTCGAGATCGCCAGTGAATATCGTTACCGCGTTTCGGTACCCAACCCGAAACAACTGATCGTCGCCATCTCGCAATCCGGCGAAACCGCCGACACGCTGGCCGCGTTGCGCCATGCCAAGAGCCTCGGCCAGGACAAGACCCTGGCCATCTGCAACGTCCCCGAATCGGCCATCGTCCGCGAATGCGCGCTGCGCTTCATCACGCGCGCCGGCCCCGAGATCGGTGTCGCCTCGACCAAGGCCTTCACCACCCAGTTGGCTGCCCTGTTCTTGCTGACGCTGGTCATGGCCAAGGTCAAGCACAAACTCGACCCTGCCCAGGAAAGCGCCTACCTCGACCAGCTCCGCCACCTGCCGGTAGCGGTCAACAAGGTCCTCCAGCTCGAACCCGAGATCAAGGCCTGGGCCCGGCGCTTTGCCGACAAGCACCACGCCTTGTTCCTTGGGCGTGGCCGGCATTACCCGATCGCCCTGGAAGGCGCGCTGAAGCTCAAGGAGATCTCCTACATCCATGCTGAAGCCTACCCGGCCGGGGAACTCAAGCACGGCCCGCTGGCCCTGGTGGACAGCGACATGCCGGTGATCGCCGTGGCCCCCAACGACCAGCTGCTCGACAAACTGAAGTCCAACCTCAAGGAAGTGCAGGCACGGGGTGGAGAACTGTACGTTTTTGCCGACCGCTACTCGGAGATTTCCGAGTCGGACGGGGTGCATATCCTGCGCCTGCCCGAGCACTACGGCGAACTGTCGCCGGTGCTGCACGTGGTGCCGCTACAGTTGCTCTCCTACCATGCGGCTCTGGTCAAGGGGACGGATGTGGACAAGCCGCGGAACCTAGCGAAATCGGTGACCGTTGAGTAACAGCGACCACCCGTCACGGTGCCGGGAACCCGGCAATCATCATTCGTCCTTGCCACCCCCCGCGAGCATCGATTTCAAGCCGGCAAATGGCGAGTGCGACGCTCCTCCCGCCTTGGTTGCGCCAGCATCCGTGTAACCGCGGTCGGCCTCGATCTGTTTCTGATGCTCGTTGTCGTGGCAATAGACGCAGAGCAACTCCCAGTTACTGCCATCGGGCGGATTGTTGTCGTGATTGTGGTCGCGGTGATGAACGGTCAGTTCGCGCAGGTTGGCAAGGGAGAACTCGCGGGCACAGCGACCGCATATCCACGGATAGATCTTGAGCGCGCGCTCCCGGTAGCCATTTTCCCGGGCTTCACGGGTCTTTCGCGCATCCAGCACGAGTCGGTCAAGGCGGTCGTGGTCTATCGTCTTCATGGTCACTCAGGATTCCCGTCAGCAGGCACAAGCCTTTTTGTGGCACATTACTCCAAACAGGACAAATCGGTAAGCGCGGCGCCGTCGCCCCTTATACAATCGACCATTCGAGCAGATCGGTAATTCATGGCCACCTACGCCGTCGGCGACATTCAGGGCTGTTTCAATTCCCTGGAGAGGCTACTGGACAAGTGCGGGTTCAGCCCGGCCAGCGATCGCCTGTGGCTGGTCGGCGACCTCGTCAATCGCGGGCCGAAATCCCTGGAAACGCTGCGCTTCATCAAGCACCTCGGCGATTCGGCGCTGACCGTCCTCGGCAACCACGACCTTTACCTGCTGATGGTCGCGGAAGGCGGCGCCAAAGCCCGCGGCAAGGACGACACCCTGCAACCGATTCTCGCGGCGGCGGACTGCGAAGAATTGCTGGACTGGTTGCGCAGGCAACCCCTGTGCCACGTCGAAGGGCGCTACTGCATGGTTCATGCCGGGCTGCTTCCGCAATGGACGACACAGCAGGCGCGCGCGCTGGCCCGCGAGGTCGAAACCACCCTGCAGGGAAAAAAATACCGTGAGTTCATTGCCAACATGTGGGGCAGCAAGCCTGATTGCTGGTCCGACGATCTTGCCGGCTGGCCGCGACTTCGCGTGATCGTCAATGCCATGACCCGCATGCGCTTCTGCACCGAGGGTGGCGTCATGGACTTTCATGCCAAGGGGGAAACCTTCAAGGCACCGAAGGGTTACATGCCTTGGTTCGAAGTGCCCGGACGAATGAGCGCGGAAGCAGTTCTCGTGACCGGCCACTGGTCGGCGCTCGGGTTGAAGATTACCGACAATCTGCTGGCCCTGGATTCGGGCTGCCTGTGGGGCGGCCACCTGACGGCATTGCGCCTGGAGGACCGCCAGGTATTCCAGGTCGACTGTTCCGCCGGCGAATCGGTCCCGTTGGAAATATAGCGAACCCAAATGATCGAATCCATTCTTCTGGCTGCCGCACGAATCTGCACTTTCGACGGCCGGCGGCCGCTGACCAACGCGAGCGGGCTTTTCTTCGAGCGCGACGAACGCCTGTTTCTGGTGACCAGCCGGCACGTGATGATCGATGAACCGAGCAAGCATTTCCCCGATCGCATCGAGGTGGAACTCCACATCGACCCCGCCAACATGGCCAAGTCCACCGGCTTTTCAATTCCGCTCTACCGCAACGGGAAAAGTCTCTGGCGCCAAGGCCTCGACACCGCCGGAGAAATTGACGTGGCGGTCATCGAAATCGAACGCCCGGCGCTTCCCGCGACAGCTGTGTACCGTGCCTTTACCCCCGAGCACCTGCTGAGCAGCCTGGATCATGTCGAGGTCGGTAGCTCGCTGCTGGTGGTCGGCTTCCCGCTCGGCTTCCATGACACGCTGCACCACATGCCCGTGGTGCGCCACGCGGTGATCGCATCATCGTTCGGCATGCGCTTTCAAGGCGAAGGTTACTTTCTGACCGATGCCCGCACCCATCGCGGAACCAGCGGCGCTCCGGTCGTCATGCGTGTGCCGGAAGGGGGCCGGATACATGGCGATCTGCCGTGGATGCTCCTCGGCATTCATTCGGCACGCCTCGATGTCGGAAGCCGGGACCTGAAACTCGACGAGGCGCTTGGTCTGAATTGCGCTTGGTATGCCGACATCCTGCTGACACTTACTGAACACTGACCATGCCGTGCCGAACAAGGCCGGCGCCGATGCCAATCGCCTCCCGCGCCGCCACGGCCACCTGCCGGCGGTCTTCGCCCGCCAGACCAAGTACCGGGCAGGTGATGACACGGGCGACCAGTCCCTTGCATCCGGCAATCGCCAGCGTGCATTGCATCAGCGAGAGATCACCCACGTAGCCCGGCGCGAGGCTCCGGCTTCCATCCGCCTCCCAGTAGGAAATCGCCAGCGGCAGGACCGGTCGGCCAACCGCCAGCGCCGGCTGGATCAAGGCGGCATGGAAATGGAGAAGATGCGTGCCGTCGGTCGTCGTCCCCTCCGGAAAGACCGCGACATGATTTCCTTTGCCCAGAATTTCCGCGATTTCCCGGTTGATGATGCGGGCGTGACCGTGACTGCCGCGACGCAGGAAAACGGTATCGCTTTTCTTCGCCAGCCAGCCGATCAGCGGCCAGTGCCGAACTTCTTCCTTGGCAACGAACGCTGACGGCAAGACGGCATTGATGGCGAAAACATCGATCCACGAAATGTGGTTGGCAACGATCAAGGCGCCGGGCACCCTATGGCTCAAATCAGGCTCAAGTTGGACGCCCAGTGCGACAAGGATACGCCGCGAAACATCCGCCTTCAGGCGCAGGCGGGTCGCGTCGGCGCAGAAGGGAACCACGAACAGCACGAGAAAAACAGCACGGCTCAGGACCAGGAGCAAACGCATAAGCCGGAAGCCGCGTAACAGATTATTGGATTCGTTCAGTCTGCCTGTCCCAGATAATGTTTGGCGTAGCGGCCGGAAACCCTGCCCATCGGCATCAGGATCGGCAGGTCGGCCGTGTTGAAATCGGGATCCCAGGCCGGTTCACCGCAGACCCAAGCGCCGGCTCGCAAATACGCCTTGATCAGGGGTGGCATTTCGGCCGGCTGGTCCTTCTTCAAGGCCGCCAGCGGCAGCGGACAGCGCGGAAAGACCCGGTATTCCTGCGGCCCGAGATTTCCGGACAAGCGATTATACAAGCTGGCGGCCGCGTGCCCGCCATCGGCCATACTGATCGAGGCGCAGCCCATCAGGTAGTCGTAGCCGCGCTCCGTCATATAGCGGGCGAGGCCGGACCAGAGCAGCGCAATGGTTGCGCCATTGCGGTAGTCGGGATGGACACAGGAACGGCCAATTTCCACCAGCCGCGGGCGCAGATGCTGCAGGCGGGTCAGGTCGAATTCGTTCTCCGAGTAATAGCCGACCTGTCGGGCATTCTCGGGTGAAAGAATTCGATAGTTGCCGACCACTTCCCCGCTGCCTCGATCGCGCACCACAAGGTGCTCGCAGTACTGATCGTAGATATCCTGGTCGATGCCAGGCGTACGGGTCGGCAGATTGGCGCCCATTTCTCCGGCGAAAACCCGATAGCGCAACCGTTGCGCGTCGTGAATTTCGCTCGGGGTTCGGGCAAAACCGACTACCAGTCGATGACGTTCGGGGCGCTGGCTACCAGACTCTTTATGTAGTTGTTCCATTCCGTTCTCCGTGAGTTTCTGGAGAAGCAGTCTGGAACCTGACTGTTACATGCGTTTTACCCGAAGATGACCGCCATGTTTCAATAGATCACTACCAGGGAAGCGTCCCGAATGCGCGCTGGTAGCGCTCGGCAATCTCTTCGCGGCGCGGCTGGTGACTCTGTCCGCCACGATGGGCAATCTTGATCGCCCCCATCACCGCGGCCAGGCGCCCAGTGGTCGGCCAGTCGAATCCGTTGGCAATCCCGTAGAGCAAGCCGGATCGGTAGGCATCGCCGCAACCGGTAGGGTCAAGCACCTGTTCGGCAGCGACGCAGGGAATCTCGTGGCGTTGGCCGGCCACGTAGATCTGCGAACCTTCGCCGCCGCGCGTGACGATCAGCGCCGTCACCTCGCCAGCCAGTTGTTCGAGGCTGCGGCCGGTACGATCACACAGCAACTTCGCCTCGTAATCGTTGAAACAGGCGTAATCGGCCAAGCCCATGAAATCGAGCAATTCGTCGCCGTTGAACATCGGCAGGCCCTGACCGGGATCAAAGATGAACGGAATGCCCGCCGCCGCGAAATCGCGGGCATGCTGCATCATGCCTTCGCGGCCATCCGGCGCCACGATGCCCAGCGTTGCCGCCCGGGCATGTTCAACCTTGTTCAGGTGAGAAAAAGTCATCGCCCCCGGGTGGAAGGCAGTGATCTGGTTGTCGTCGAGGTCGGTGGTGATGAAAGCCTGGGCGGTGAAGCTGCCCGGCACGTGGCGCACGTGGTCGCGTGCCAGGCCGAGCTTGTCGAGACGATCGAGGTAAGGCCCCGCGTCGTCGCCGACGGTTGCCATGATCAGTGGCGAGCCACCCAGCAGCATCAGGTTGTAGGCGATATTGCCGGCACAGCCGCCATATTCGCGACGCATCTCCGGCACCAGAAAGGCGACATTCAGGATATGGATCTGCTCGGGCAGGATGTGGTTCTTGAAACGGTCGGCAAAGACCATGATGTTGTCGAAAGCAAGCGAACCACAGATCAGGGTTTTCATGGTGTAGGCAATCAGGGGTAAAAAATATACAGGCGGTAGCCGGAAGCACCGAGGCCTCTGGCGTCGATCCACATGCGAACGGGAATCTCGGCCTTGGCGGGGAACGACGTCAGGTTGCTGCCCGGCGGCAGATACTCCGCCGGTTTCATGACGCGTCGCGCGACTGGCGCGTCGGCGGCATCGATCAGCGTCAACTCCAGTGCGGGCATCGCCTGCGCGTAGTCAGCCCGGTTGTGCAGCACGGCATTGAGAACGAACAGGCCGCGGGCGTTATCCACCTGCAGGTCCGAGGCCTCGATGCTCACCAGATCGCTCCTTGCCGACTGCGGAACCTGGACGTCGAGCGCCTCGAAAACACCGGCTGCAGCGGGAATGAAGCGGACAAGTTCGGTACGGAAATGGTAGGCCAGTTGAGCCGAAAGAATGGTCGCCAGCAGCACTGCGGCAATGACGAATACCCAGTTGGTGCGCCCGCCATCATCCGTTTCGAATCCACCGGAATTACTGCCGGACAATGCGCCCGCCGCCCAGCGATCAAATGCCGGCGCCTCCGACAATTCCCGCGCTGCCGCCAGGCCCGCCTCCCGCGCCGCGTGCGTCGCTTCTTCCGGCTTTTCGTCCACAACCTGAGCCGATGGCGGCTCGGTCTCTGTCGCGGTCAACGTCGCGGATGGGTCAATTTCCCCCTGTTCGCCGGCATCGGAATCGCGTTCCTCCGGTACTGCATCCGGGTGCTCGTCCGGAACCGGCTCATCCTCGCCAGCCACCTCGATGTCGGGCTCACCTTCCGGAGTAACTGCCGTTTCCGCCGCGTCTGTCTCCTCCCCGGTTTCTGAATCGGTGATCAACCCCGCTTCGCCAGGCTCCGCAGTCTCGATGGCGTCAGCCTGCTCGTCCGGCGCGTATTCGGTGGTGGCCGCGTCAAGGTTGATCTGCTCTTCGCCCAGCGTCTGCGTGGCTGCCGCCGGCCGAGCTTCGTCGAGCAATTCATCGAAGGCGTTGAAAACCGCTTGGCAATATCCGCAGCGAACCTTGCCCGCCTTGGCACGCAACTGGTCCGAAGTTACACGGAAAACCGTGCTGCAAGCCGGGCAACGCGTCCGCATCAGGGTCTGGTTCCGGCCAGGCACACCCAGTCCTCACGAACGTCAGCAACCTCAAGCGGCAACCATTGCGCATAGATCGCCATGATTTCATCAGCCTGTTCACGAAGGATGCCCGACAGCGCCAGACGCCCGCCGGTGCGGACATGCGCACAGATGGCAGGGGCCAGTACCCGCAATGGATTCGACAGGATATTGGCGACGACGAGATCGTACTCGCCGGCAACCGGCGCGGCCGAATCGGCAAATGTTGCATCCACACCGTTGCGCTCGGCGTTTGCCCGCGCCGCATCGACTGCCTGCGGGTCGATGTCGACACCCGCGACCCGCCCGGCGCCGAGACGGGCCGCCGCAATGGCGAGAATCCCCGACCCGCAGCCATAATCGAGCACCGAACACCCTTCGGCAACATTGCGCTCCAGCCATTCGAGACATAGCCGCGTTGTCGGATGCGAGCCGGTACCGAAGGCCATTCCGGGATCCAGTATGAGGTTGACCGCGGCAGGATCGGGAGATTCGTGCCATGAAGGAACGATCCACAAGCGCTGCGATACACGGATCGGATCGAACTGCGACTGGGTGAGTTGCACCCAGTTCTGCTCCGCGACCGGCTCGACCGACCAGTCCGGAACGCCGGGAAGACCAATGGCAGCGCTCGAGACGGCCAACATGGCCGGCACATCGGCATCCTGTTCGAGCAGGGCGACGACGCGGGAATGAAGCCAGCCCGGCGAATTGACCGAGCCCGGCTCGCCGAACTGCGGTTGTTCAGCCGGCGTGCCGGCGTCGGCGTCCTCGATACTGGCAGCCAGCGCTCCCGCCGTCAGAAGGGCATCGCACATCGACTCCGCATGCGATGCGTCGGTCAGGAAACTGACGCTTTGCCAGCCCATCGCCTACTTTTTGACTTCGCCCTTTTCGGCGAGCTTCTGTTCAAGATAGTGAATGCTTGTGCCGCCCTCGATGAAGCGCGCGTCGTGCATCAATTCCTGATGCAGGGGGATGTTGGTCTTGATTCCCCCGATGCTCATCTCGGACAGCGCGATGCGCATGCGGCGGATCGCCTGCTCCCGGGTGTCGCCGTAGGCAATGACTTTGGCAACCATCGAGTCGTAATGCGACGGTACGGTATAGCCCTGATAAATGTGTGAATCGACCCGGATGCCGGGGCCGCCCGGTGGGTGATAAAACTCGATCTTGCCTGGACATGGCACGAACGTGAAGGGATCTTCGGCGTTAATGCGACATTCGATGGCGTGGCCACGCAGCGAGATATCCTTCTGGCGATAGCGCAGCTTTTCACCGAAAGCAATACGAATCTGCTCCTGAACGATGTCGACGCCGGTAATCATTTCAGTAACCGGATGCTCGACCTGAACGCGCGTGTTCATTTCAATGAAATAGAACTCGCCATTTTCGTAAAGAAACTCGAAGGTGCCCGCGCCGCGATAACCGATCTTGCGGCAGGCTTCGGCACAACGTTCGCCGATGCGATTTATCAGACGCGCCGGAATGTGCGGCGCCGGCGCCTCTTCAATCACTTTCTGGTGGCGGCGCTGCATCGAACAGTCGCGTTCGCCGAGATAGATCGCATTCTTGAATTCGTCAGCCAACACCTGAATTTCCACGTGGCGTGGCGTTTCCAGGTACTTTTCCATGTAGACCGCAGGATTGCCGAAAAAGCTGGCAGCCTCCTGGCGGGTCAACTGCACGGCATTGACCAGCGCCGCTTCGGTATGTACTACACGCATGCCGCGCCCACCACCGCCGCCGGCTGCCTTGATGATGACCGGGTACCCCACCGCGCGTGCAATCCGCACGATTTCCTTGGGATCCTCCGGCAATTCGCCATCGGAACCCGGCACACACGGTACTTGCGCCGCCTTCATGGCATTCTTGGCCGACACCTTGTCGCCCATCAAGCGGATGGTATCGGCACGCGGACCAATGAAAACGAAGCCTGAGGTTTCGACGCGCTCGGCGAAATCGGCGTTTTCGGAGAGAAAGCCGTAACCTGGGTGGATCGCTTCGGAATCGGTCACCTCGGCCGCCGAAATGATGGCGGGGATGTTCAGGTAACTCATGGCCGACTGCGCCGGGCCGATACAGACCGATTCGTCGGCCAGCTTGACATACTTGGCTTCGCGATCGGCCTCCGAGTGCACGACGACCGTCTTGATGCCGAGTTCGCGACAAGCGCGCTGGACGCGCAGGGCAATTTCGCCCCGGTTGGCGATAAGGATTTTCCCGAACATGCCGTGATCAGCCGATGACGAAAAGCGGTTCGCCGAATTCGACCGGCTCGCCGTTATCCAGAAGAATGGCCTTGATCACGCCAGAGGCATCGGCCTCGATTTCGTTCAGGAGCTTCATGGCCTCGATGATGCACAGCGTATCGCCCTCCTTGACCGCCTGGCCGACCTGGACGAACGCTTCGGAGCCAGGCGACGCCGAACGATAGAAGGTACCGACCATCGGCGACTTGACGACATGGCCTTCCGGCAGATCGTCATCCTCGTCGAGATTCACCGACGACACACCGACCGGCGCTGCGATCGGCGCAGCCGTTGGAGCGGCATAGTGCTGCACCGGGGCAGCAACCGCCCCACCATAATGCTTGGCAATGCGCACCCGTTCCTCGCCTTCGGTCACTTCAAGTTCGGAAATACCTGACTCCTGAACGAGGTCGATGAGTTTCTTGAGTTTGCGCAGATCCATGAAATCTCCTTTCTGTCTTGCGTCGATCCGAGGCAAGCGCCGGCTTCCGCCGGTCTATTCAATATTGAGTTTGTTGAGCAGGAATTCGAGCGCCAGCAAATAGCCCTGATCACCCAGGCCACTGATGACCCCGACAGCCAGGTCGGAAAAATAGGAATGGTGCCGGAAAGGCTCCCGGGCATGCACGTTCGAGAGGTGCACCTCGACGAAGGGGATGCTTACCGCGGCCAGTGCATCGCGTAATGCCACACTGGTATGGGTGTAGGCCGCGGGATTGATGATGATGGCCCGCACTCCCTGTTCGCGGGCGGCGTGAATGCGCTCGACCAAGGCGCCTTCGTGATTGCTCTGGAAGGATTCGAGATCGACACCGACGCCGTCGGCCATGCGCGCCAGCGCCAGATTGATGTCCGCCAGCGTCACTTGTCCGTAGTGTTCTGGCTCGCGGGTGCCAAGCAGATTGAGATTCGGCCCGTGAATTACCAGAATTCGCGGTTTATCGACTGGCTTGGAAGCGGCTTTTTGCTTCTTCATGACTGCAAGTTTGCCGTAAATCGCTGCAACTTGTCCAGCCTATTCCGGAATGAGGGCGCGCAGGGCTTCGGCGCGGATGCGCTCCCGAGGCCGGCCATCGCGGTGCTTCATGACCACCCGCTCAAGTTGCGGAGGATAGATGACCAGATTGGCATCCGCGGTATCGGTTTCCATGACCAGGACCGCTTCGGCGCGCTCGTTGCGCGGCTCGGCATGTTCGAAAGCGATGCCGCGATTGAGCAGAAAGATTTCGACTTCTTTCGCGCTGTCCGCGAACAGCAGAATGTCGATGTGCGAATGCTCACCGGCCGTGCCGTCGAGGACCGAACCGGCGAGATAGGGCGAATAATCGGCAAGCAGTTCCAGCAAGCCGAGCGCGGTCTGGCGCAATGCAAGGATCAGTTCCGGATGCCCTTCTTCCTGATAAAGACCGCGATAGACGCGCAACTCCGCCTCGACCTCGGCATTATCCGGATAGGCGGTGTGTTCGGGCAGGCCCAACTGCCGGGCCGCCTTGCGCTTGGCCTGGTGAAAATCGACAATGCCATCCTCCGCCATCAGGCGCGCCGCCGCGCTGGCGATGCTGGCCCGGGTGCTGGCACTGGTTCGTGGCCGTTCAGGACGGGGCATTGGGCAAATGGATCAGGGTAGAATCGCCCCCATTCTAACGGGTCTCGGTAACATGCACATTCATATTCTGGGTATCTGCGGCACTTTCATGGGCGGCGTCGCGCAGCTGGCGGTGGCTTCCGGCCACAAGGTGACCGGCTGCGACGCCAACGTCTATCCGCCGATGAGCGACCAGTTGCGCAGTGCCGGCGTCGACCTGATCGAAGGCTTCGATACCGGCCAGCTGGCCCTGCAACCCGATGTTTTTGTCGTCGGCAACGCGATTTCGCGCGGCAATCCGCTGCTCGAGGCGATTCTCGACCAGGGCCTGCCTTATGTCTCCGGGCCGCAATGGCTGGCCGACCATGTGCTGCAGGGACGCTGGGTTCTCGGCGTTGCCGGCACGCACGGCAAGACCACCACCGCCTCGATGCTGGCCTGGATTCTCGAAGACGCCAACATGGCGCCGGGTTTCCTGATCGGCGGCGTGCCGCTGAATTTCGGCGTCTCGGCCCGCCTCGGCGACACGCCCTTCTTCGTGATCGAGGCTGATGAATACGACACGGCTTTTTGCGACAAGCGTTCCAAATTCGTCCATTACCGGCCACGGACGGCCGTCCTGAACAATCTTGAATTCGATCACGCCGACATCTTCAGTGATCTGGCAGCGATCGAGACGCAATTCCACCATCTGGTGCGGACCCTGCCCCAATCCGGCCTGATCGTTTCCAATGCGGCCGAGGCCAGCCTGGAGCGCGTGCTGCAACGCGGCTGCTGGACGCCGGTCGAACGCTTCAACGACCCGGCCGGCTATCGGGTGACCGGCGACGACGCCCGGGGTGAACTGACACTACATGGCCCCGAAGGAAGAATCGGTCGCACCGTCTGGCGACTCTCCGGCGAACACAATCGTGCCAATGCCTGTGCCGCTTTGCTCGCCGCCCGTCATGTCGGCATATCGTTGGCCCATGGGCTGGATGCGCTGTCCCGTTTCGTCAATGTCAAGCGGCGCATGGAAGTTCGCGGCGAAGTGAGCGGCGTCACGGTCTATGACGATTTCGCCCATCATCCGACAGCCATTGCCACTACCGTCGCCGGCCTGCGCCGCAAGGTCGGCAATGCCCGCATTCTCGCCGTGCTCGAACCACGTTCGAACACCATGAAGCTGGGCACGATGAAAGCGCAGTTGCCGGACAGCCTGCGCGAAGTCGATATCGCCTTCTGCTACGCCGGCAACCTCGGCTGGGATGCCCGCGAGGCGCTGGCCCCGATGGGCGAGGGCGCCATCGTCGAAGAGGATCTGGCTCGCCTGGTCGACCAGATCGTCATCGCCGCGCAACCGGGCGACCATATCCTGGTCATGAGCAACGGCGGCTTTGGCGGCATACACGGCAAGATTCTGGCCGGACTCTCCGAATAAAAACGCCGGTTGGCCGAAATCCTGCGCTCAGCCGGGCCTGCTGCGGTCAACCATAAAAATGGGCCAGAAATTAAAAAAAAAGGCGCGGCGAGGTTTCCCTCCCGCGCCTTTTTGTTGCACCGGGATTAGCGCTCCATCGATTCCACCACGGCCAGCGCGGTCATGTTGACCAAACGACGAACAGTCGCCGTCGCGGTCATCACATGCACCGGAAGGGCGGCACCGAGAAGGATGGGGCCGATGGTCACCCCTTCGCCGCCGGTCATCTTGATCAGGTTGTAGCTGATATTGGCGGCATCGATATTCGGCATGATCAGCAGGTTGGCCTCTCCTTTGAGCGGGGAATCCGGATTGGCTTCGCGGCGGATATCCTCGTTCAGCGCCGAGTCGCCGTGCATTTCGCCGTCGATTTCGAGTTCGCCGGACGAAATGGCGGGCAGCAGGGCGGCGGCACGGCTCATCTTGCGCGCTGATTCGGATGATCCGGAGCCGAAATTCGAGTGCGAAAGCAGCGCGACCTTCGGATGGATGCCAAAACGCTTGACCTGCTCGGCCGCCATCAGCGTCATTTCGGCGATTTCCTCGGCCGTCGGGTTTTCGTTGATATGCGTATCGCAGATGAACAGCGAGCGCCCCGGCAGCATCAGGTAATTCATCGCCGCCAGCGTACTGGTGCCCTGTCGCTTGCCGATGACCTCGTTGATGACGCCGAGGTGCCGGCTGTACTGTCCGGTCATGCCGCACAGCAGACCATCGGCGTAGCCGAGCCTGAGCAGCATCGCGCCGATCAGTGTCGGCTTGCGGCGCAGTGCCTCCTTGGCGATCGCCGGCGTGATGCCGCGGCGGACCATCAGCTTGTGATAAGCCGTCCAGCATTCGCGATAGCGCTCGTCCGATTCCGGATTGACGATGTCGAAATCGACGTCCGGCTTGATGCGCAGGTTGGCCTTTTCAAGACGATGCTCGATGACCGGCGGACGCCCGATCAGGATCGGACGGGCGAATTTTTCCTCGATGATGACCTGAGCGGCGCGCAACACGCGCTCGTCTTCGCCTTCGGCAAAAATGATGCGCTTCCTGCCCTTGGCCTGACGCGCCGCCTGGAAGATGGCGCGCATGCCGACGCCGGTGTGATAGACGAATTCGGACAGCTTGGCGCGGTAGGCATCCCAGTCGGTAATCGGCCGGGTGGCGACGCCGGAAGCGATGGCAGCCTGGGCGACGGCCGGCGCAATCTTGACGATCAGGCGCGGGTCGAAGGGTTTGGGGATCAGGTATTCCGGGCCAAAGGAAAGCTCATGGCCGGGATAGGCCATGGCTACCTCGTCGGTGACCTCGGCTTCGGCCAGCTCGGCGATGGCTCGCACGCTCGCCATCTTCATTTCCTCGGTGATGCGCGTCGCCCCGACATCGAGCGCACCTCGGAAAATGAAGGGAAAGCACAGCACGTTGTTGACCTGGTTCACATAGTCGGAACGGCCGGTGGCGATGATGACATCGGGACGAACCTCTTTCGCCAGTTCGGGCATGATTTCCGGCGTCGGGTTGGCGAGTGCGAAAACCATCGGCTTTTCGCCCATGCTGGCGACCATTTCCTGCTTGAGCACACCGGCCGCTGAAAGGCCGAGGAAGATGTCGGCGCCGACCATCGCATCGCCCAGCGTGCGATGGCTGGTATCGCGGGCATAGCGGGCCTTGGTCGCTTCCATGTTGGCCTCGCGGCCGACATAAATGACGCCCTTGGAATCGCAGACCGTGATGTTCTCGCGCCTGACGCCAAGTTCGCACCACAGGTTCAGGCAGGAAATGGCGGCAGCGCCGGCACCGGAGCAGACCACCTTGATTTCCTCGACCTTCTTGCCGACGACCTTGAGGCCGTTCAGCATGGCCGCCGCAGAAATGATGGCCGTGCCGTGCTGATCGTCGTGGAAGACGGGGATTTTCATCCGCTCCTTGAGCTTCTCTTCAATGTAGAAGCATTCGGGTGCCTTGATGTCCTCTAGGTTGATGCCGCCCAGCGTCGGCTCCATGGCGGCGATGATGTCGATCAGTTTGTCCGGATCGTTCTCCGCCAGTTCAATGTCGAAGACATCAATTCCGGCGAACTTCTTGAACAGACAACCCTTGCCTTCCATGACCGGCTTGGCCGCCAGCGGGCCGATGTTGCCAAGGCCGAGCACGGCAGTACCGTTGGTGACGACGCCGACCAGATTGGCGCGCGAGGTGTAGTCGGCGGCCGTGGCCGGGTCTTCGACGATCGCGTCGCACGCCGCGGCGACGCCCGGCGAGTAGGCCAGCGCCAGATCGCGCTGGTTGGTCAGGCCCTTGGTCGGGCGGACGGAAATCTTGCCGGGTGTCGGCCAGCGATGGTATTCGAGTGCGGCTTGGCGCAAATCCTTTTCCACGAAAACTCCTTGGACTTTCTGTAACAGGGGAAAACCCTGCAGGTTACCGGAAAGTCCATGCCCCGGCAAAATGTAATTATGGATTTCCGGTTCAGAAGCGATGCGCGAAGGTCAGCCTGAAGGTTCGTGGCTCAGCCGGATGAATGTGGCGGTCGAACACCGGCGCGGTTTCATTGGGTAGCTGCGAGTCATACCAGTATTCGATGTCGTTCACGTCTTTGTCGAACAGATTGAAGACATCAAGGGAAAGCTGGGTTTTCGGACCCAATCTGTAACCGACACGCAGGTTGGTCACCGAAGAAGACGACGAGCGGACAGCGTTGTCCTCAACCAATGGCCGCGGTCCGAAATAGCGCCAGCGCAGCGCCCCGAACCAGGGGCCAAGCTGATCGACGGTGATGCCGACATTGGCCGTCGTCACCACGGCGCCAGGTATGTAGTCGCCTTCCGGTGCCGACTCGCTGAAGCGGGCGTGCGACCAGGCGAAGTCGGCATCGAAGGCTAGCCAGGCGTTCGCAGCATAGAAGTTGTTCCACTCGACCCCGTAGCGGCGTGACGGGCGCGACGGTTCGGTCGTTCCGGCATCGCCGACGAATAGCAGTTCGGAGGCCATGTTCAGTTGCCAGAGCGACAGCGTCGTCTGCCAGCCAGGCAGCGGCTCGCTGCGCAGGCCGGCCTCGTAGCCGGTGGTCCGCACCAAGGGCGAGACGGGGTCGATCGGCGTCGTGCCGTCGGTCGGATCGACGCGGATGGTCGTACCGCGCGCGTCGTTGGAATGAAAGCCCTGACCGTAGTTGAGATAGAACTCAGTGCGCTGCCAAGGTCCAAAAATAAGGGCCAGTTTGGGCGTCACCATCTGGTCGCTGACCTTGCCCGAATTGGCCGGCAGGCTGGCGTCGACCGTGAAGTCGTAGGCATCGCCGCGGACCCCGACCTGCGAGCGGAACCACTCGTTCCAGCGCGTCTCGTTCTGCGCCCACAACGACAGACTGCGCTGGGTGACGACATCCTCGCGCACCGTGTTCCAGGTCGAACGGCGCTGTGTGTTGTAAAGACCGACCGGGTTGATGTGGTCGGCCCGGCCGTCGAGGCCGAACGAATTGGCTACCTCGAAGCCACCCCAGCGATCGAAGAAAGTCTGCGCCGCTGAGAAGCCGCCGGCCTGCCGCCGTTCACCCTGCTTGAACTGGTCGCCGGTGTCGCAGGTACCCGTAGCCGCATAGTCGTTCAGGCAATACTGGAAGTTCGACCACAGGTCCAGGCCGGAACGCAGCCACCAGGCGCTGGCCGTCGTCTGGTTGTTCGGGCCGCGCCGCGCCCATTCGGCGGAAAGGCTGTAGCGGTAGGTTTCGCCACCCGTGGTCGGGTCCAGCGTACCGAAACGGTTGATGTAGCCGCCGTCGATCGCCCGTTTGGCGACCTGGTCGGTTGATGTCCAGTCGCCGCGATAGGCCATGCCGG
>Ga0209575_10000548_pt1 | contig 22393 bp, 19 predicted proteins | sample Medcelwee11metaG_FD_187172 | JGI IMG/M metagenome (GOLD analysis project Ga0209575, IMG submission 187172) | Freshwater pond sediment microbial communities from the University of Edinburgh, under environmental carbon perturbations - Medium... | ecosystem: Environmental > Aquatic > Freshwater >...
TGTGGCGCTTCTTACATTTTTGCAACATTATCGGCCAGAATTGCAGCAGCAAAGGCCGGAAAAATAGCATTATATTGTATCCTGCCGATAAGAAATACCTCCAGTCCGAACAAAGCACCTGCCAACGGTGTGCCGAATACAGAACCGAAGCCGGCAGCGATGGCTGCTATGATAAGGATTTTTCTGTCTTCTTTGGTTAAACGAAAAGGTTTTGTCAATTGATCGGCAATGGCTCCGGCCATTTGTAAAGCCGTACCTTCACGGCCTGCCGATCCTCCGAAAAGATGGGTGGCGATAGTGCCGATAAACACAAATGGCGCCATCCTGAACGGAATGATTTTTTGGGGGTCATGGATGGTGTCAATCAACAAATTGTTGCCGGGTTCAATTTCCTTTCCTAAATAGTTGTATAATAAACCGATAAGTAAACCGGCAAGCGGTAGAAACATAATTATCCAGAGATGACTTTCTCTGAAATTTGTTGCCCAATCAAGCGATATAAGAAAAATTGCTGAAGCAGAACCAACTAAAATTCCTAATATGATACTAATAATAAGCCATTTCGATACATATGAAATGGCCGGATATCGTTGCAGATACTTGTTAATTATGTGTTTCAAAATTATCAGTTTATATTTAGATAATCGGACTGAATAATCGGGCAAAAGACTCTTTCAATTTCTGACTTCTTTTTCTGTTGTTCCAGTCATCAATGGAAATTTTCCTGCAATTATCCTGGTCTTTTATGAATAGTCCTTTTAATTCTACAGATGTTTCAACATCATATATAAAGGCGTTTGCTTCAAAATTTTGATTAAAACTCCGCTCATCCAGATTGGCAGATCCTATAATAGATATAAAATCGTCGATTACAATGGCTTTGCTATGAAGGAAACCGTCTTTGTACTGATAAACTTTGACTCCTGCATCCAGTATTTCGCCCAAATAACTGAAAGTGCAAGCATCAGAAAGCTTTGAATCGGATACCGTCGGGATCATTAATCTTACATCAATACCACTTAATGCAGCAATCGAAACGGCATTCAGAATCACATCGTTCGGTACAAAATAGGGAGTATGTATATAAATATATTTGTTGGCCGACATGATGGCGGAAGCAATGCCCTGCATAATACTTTCCCAGTCGGAATCAGGCCCGCTGCTCACAATCTGCACCAGATTTTCGCTGTGTTTCTTTGGTTTAGGGTAATATTTTAAATCAGTAATTAATTTTCTTTCTACAAAGTACCAGTCGGTCAAAAACAAAGATTGTAAACCGTGTACAACAGAACCTTCGAACCGTACGAAGGTATCTCTCCATTTGCCAAGCGTGTTTCCAAATATGTATCTGTCGGCAAAGTTCAGCCCCCCTGTAAAACCTAGTTTTCCATCAACAATGAGTAGTTTTCGATGATTTCTGAAATTAATTTTACTCCTTCTTAATCTGAGTCTTAAAGGGAGAAAGGGTTTTACATATGCACCAGCATCACGCAGAGATTGTAGATATTTCTTCGATAAATCGATGCTGCCCAGATAGTCGTATATCATGCGTACACGAACACCTGCCTGTGCTTTTTCAATCAGCAGTTCTCTTAAATGATTTGATATTCTGTCATCTCCGAAAATGAAAAATTCGATATGAATATGGTCTTTCGCATTTTTGATCGCTTCAAACATAGAGTCAAAGGTAGCTTCACCATCAGCTAATACATCAATTTTATTAAAAGCATAAGCTGGTGCATCGCTGTTTTTTTTCAAAAGATTGACCAGATTGAAATGATGAGATTGTGTGATGAATTCCTGAAAATTTTCAGGATGAAACTCCGTTTTGGAAAGTTTGGTGTTATGACGGATACTTTTTTTTGAGATTATCTTTTGTTTCCGGTAATTCTGACCGATTAACAGATACAGGATGATGCCGATGATGGGTAGCAGTACCAGAACAATGACCCACGACAATGACCGCACCGGATTTCTGTTTTCTAATAGAAGTACAGAAATGGCACTAATAATCATGTATAAATACAATACAATCAATAGGATGATAATCAGGCTATTCATTTAAAATGTATTTCAGAATTTTTTATTTAGGTTATGGTAATTAATCCACAAATGTTTATTGTACCGGTTCACTTTTTCGATACAATTATCTATTACAGGGGCTGGTACGCCATTCTGAATTTTAATTTCGGAAATTTCAACATTGGCCTCATCCCATAATCCTGCTTCAATAAAACTGTTCAGGAGCTTTGAGCCGCCTTCCACCAATACAGAATGAATGTTTTTTTCAGCGATTATTTTCAGAATAGTTCTCAGACTGTTTTGATTAAAATCTACAGAAACATATGCTGTTTTTTCGGAATTTTCTTTTGGATGCTCTGTAAAGATGATTGTTTTGACTCTTTCGTCAAAAATAGTATAATTTTGAGGAATTCTCCCGGTTCGGTCTAAAATTAAACGTATGGGATGTTTTCCCGCCCAGTTTCTGACAGTAAGTGAAGGATTGTCGAGCATAACCGTATTGGTGCTCACCATGATGCTCTGATGCTCAGCCCTTATTTTATGTGTTAGTTGCCGGGTAATATTATTCGAAATCTGTAATGGTTTTACCGATGCATCATTTCTGATATGGTCAATGAAACCGTCATTGGTTTGAGCCCATTTAAGTAGAATATATGGTCTTTTTTCTTTCTGCCAGATAAAAAAACGATGATTCAACGCATTGCATGCTTCCTCCATCACGCCCACCATCACTTCAATGCCTGCTTTTCTGAGGATTTCAACACCACGTCCTGATACTTTAGGATTTGGATCCAAAGTGCCGATAATAACACGGGGTATTCCTTTGCTGACAATGAGATCGGCACAGGGAGGTGTTTTTCCGTAATGTGAACAGGGTTCAAGGTTAACATATAATGTTGCATCTTTCAACAGTTCCTGATCAACTACTGCATTGATAGCATTAGGTTCGGCATGGGGTTCACCGTATCTGTGGTGATAACCTTCACCGATAATATGATCACGATAAACCAAAACAGCACCAACCATGGGGTTGGGGGCAACATAGCCACTTCCGAAAGTTGCTAATTGTAAACAACGATGCATATATTTCTCTTCGTAATCCATTTTCATTATCTTTGCAGGCATGCAGCAGGCCATAAAACATATTCGCAGTGAACTTTCCGATATTTATCAGGATGATGAATTGTTGTCAGTCACCCGATTAATTATTTCAAAAATCACAACTTACAGTTTTACTGAAATTTTAGTTAACAAAAATACAATTTTTTCACAACATCAGAGGGATTTGTTGGAGTTTTATTTGGAAAAACTAAAAAAACGGATGCCTGTTCAATATGTTTTGGGTGAAACGGAGTTTTGCGGCCTGGATTTTGTTGTAAATGAGGCCGTTTTAATTCCCCGACAGGAAACAGAAGAATTGGTAGAATGGATTGTGCAGGAGGCAAATCCAGCGTCGGTGATACTTGATATTGGTACCGGAAGTGGTTGCATTCCTGTTAGTTTAAAAAGTTTTTTGCCCCGGACTGAAGTTTATGCCTGTGATATATCAACCGAGGCATTGAATGTTGCCCGGCAAAATGCATTGAAAAATAATCTGGAAGTAAGTTTTTTTGAAATGGATATTTTAACAGCAACCCATTCCGATAGAAGGTATCATGTGATTGTGAGCAATCCGCCATACATTCCAAAGGGTGAAATAGCAAGTATTCTAACGCAGGTGAAGGATTATGAACCTCACTTAGCTTTGTTTGTTCCCGATGATGATCCGCTGCTTTTTTACAGAAGAATTGCGGTGTTTGCAGGAAAATTTTTATTCCCCGGAGGGAAACTTTATTTTGAGATACACCGTGATTATGCCGATGCCTGTATAATGTTGCTTCAAAACGAGGGTTTTAAAAATGTTGTTCTTAAAAAAGATATTTCAGGAAATAACAGGATGCTGCGGGCTGAATTATGCAGTTAAGTTATTCTTATGTTTATAATATTATTTTATGATTATCCGTTTAATGTCCTAATGTATTATTTTGTTTTATTTGGGATTTAATATTTGTATATAGAGAATCCAATCATGTTATCCAGTCCCGTTAGGGACGATATATCTGTAGAAAACAACATTCCATATCATACCAAAGTCCCGTTAGGGACGACATATTGATGTTCATGGAATGTGTCGTCCCTACGGGACTCACAAAAACAGATGACATCATCTTTCTACAGATATTTCGTCCCTAACGGGACTACTTAGGACATCATACGGATAATCAATTATTATTTTATCGAGTTAAACTTTTCTTTGCTTTTCATGTCTATTATCAAGCTTTCAGCTACTATTCTCTTATGTAAGGTAATCTGATTATGCACTATTTACGTTAAATATATGTCAGGAAAGGAAGATGATTTATTATCACAATTAGCTGATCCAAAGACAAAAGCAAAAGCTTTTTCTGCAGTTGTTCGCCTTTATCAGGAGCGATTGTACTGGCATATCCGTAAAATGGTATTATCACACGATGATGCCAATGATGTCCTCCAAAATACATTTATGAAAGCATGGAACGGACTTGCTAATTTCAGGGGCGATGCTCAACTCTCATCCTGGCTGTACAGAATATCCACCAACGAAACCATGACTTTTCTGGCAAATAAACGCATGAGAAATATCTCAAGCATGGAAGATGTGGAAAATACATTGCTGAATCAATTACATGCTGATAGCTATTTTTGTGGTAACGAGGCGGAAATGAAGCTTCAGGAAGCAATTCTTACGCTCCCTGAAAAACAAAGGCTGGTATTTAATATGAAGTATTTCGACAGCCTTACTTACGAAGAAATGGAAAAGATACTTGAAACATCCGTGGGTGCTCTCAAAGCATCTTATCATCATGCCGTAAAAAAAATTGAAAAGATAATGACCGACGAAACCTATCAGTTTGTTTTAAACGCTGAATCAAAAGATTCAATTTAATTTTAAACCTTTTTAAATGAATTTGGTCTAAGAAAACGTACAATATTATTATGGAAACAAATATAAATAAAAACTTAAATGGAATTGGGAATAAAATTCCGTTTAGTGTGCCGGAAAATTATTTTGAGAATTTCGCTTTGGAAATGGATTCCCGTACAGTTGGTGCATCTGTTTCATTCAAAAAACTTCTGGCTCCGTGGATGTATATGGCTGCCATGTTTACAGGGTTGTTTTTGATTGCAAATGTTTTTTATAATTTAAATCAACGACAAAAAGCTCAGGAAACCGAAATGTATGAAATGTACGTTTCGTCCCAAATGGATGAGACAATTTTGTTTGACTATTATTACAATGAAACTACTGGTAATGAAGAAAAACAATTAAATTAATGAAGATCATTATGAAAATAAAATTATTACTTCTTACAGGAATATTACTTTTAGCAGGTCAATTAGCAGCTCAGAATAAAACACATAAATTTTCTAAAGATGATATTATTGCCAGAAAATGGGAGTTTATGTTGCAAAAAACTAATTTATCAGCCGCTGATGCATTGAAAGTTGAACCACTTTTTAAAGAAGCTGAATTGGAAATTTGGAGTCTGATAGAAAAAAACAGGGCTGTTTTTAGAAACAGACATAAACCAGACCCTAACCAGAAAATTGATTATGAGGCTTTCAATGATGCCATTGTAAATTTTGATATTGAAAATGCACTCATTCAGAAGAATTACTATTTGAAACTTAAAAAAGTAATTTCTCCTGATGTGATTAATAAATTGTTAAGTGCTGAGAAAAGTTATAAAAGAGAATTGATTCAAAATGTGCCTGAACGAAAAAAAGGAATGAATCCTCCTCCTCCAAGGTAAGATATTTTTGTGATAAAAAAATAAAATGCCGACACTGATTTTTAAATCGTTGCCGGCATTTATCATATAATAAACAAAGTTTTATGAGTTGGCAGTAGGGTATAGCTATTGTTGAATTAAAAAAATAACTTATCTTTGCACTCCGAAATCAACTGGTACTTTGGCCGAGTGGTTAGGCGCCGGTCTGCAAAACCGTCTACGGCGGTTCGAATCCGCCAAGTACCTCAAAAAAGAGGCTGAATCAATTTTATATTGAGTCAGCCTCTTTTCTTTATTGGAAATTATATTTCCTTTTTTAGGCCATGGTTCAGAAATTTGGAATATGAAAAATTCTACTGAACGACAATTTTCTTTCGCATAGTATATGATTCACTGCTATCGTTTACTGTAACTATGTAACAGCCGGATGTAGGCAATGAAATGCTGTAAGATTCATTACCACTATTTTCCACAATTTTAATTCCCTGCAGATTGTATATGGCAACGGTTATCATATTGCCTTTTTCATTTACTACCTTTAACTGTTTGTCCTCCAGCATAACTCTGACATGTGCGTATTCAGGATTATTTACTCCTGTGGGTTCAGTTTTTATGTACTGACCGTTATTTTTCATGTATTGCACATTGTTGTAGTAGAAATGCTGACCTGCATCGGTACAGAATTCGTCAGTATAAGGTGAGTAAGTCTGAATTTTCAGGATATGATTTGCAGGATCCATGTCGATAATTCTCAATCGACCATTTCTATCATCTTGGGTACCATCGACACCACCCTGATAATTTGCAAGATATTGATACACTTTATTGCCGTTGTTCCCTGTGCTGATAAGATTTCCGGTGCCATCACCCAAAATGTGACCACAGAAAACAAACAAGACGTTTTTATACAATTTTACCAACTTATTCCACATGTGTTCACCGTCGTTGGCAAAGTCATCTCCGGTCAGATTGCCTATTTCCTGAGAAATACCGTCGTCCAGTCGGGTGTTGTTAGCACCGAGATATGCGTGGGTATTGATAATTACATTATGATAGGGGTGAGCTTCAATAACATTTTTTGCCCAGTCAATTACGATGTTTCTTGGTCCGTATTCTAAAGAAAGTATAAGGAAGTCATAATTTCCATGTGAAAATGTATGCCATGTATTATCTACAGTGTTAGCAGCATATGTTCCTCCAAAGGAAGGTTGGCGACTGTACCTTGAATAAGGTAAATAGGAATTCATTTGTGACGTGTTGCGGGTGTTTGCAAATCCCGGGGAACCCATATCGTGATTTCCTGCACAAAATGTATAAGGCAATTTTCCATCCATGATGGTTAGTGCACCAGCAGCAATCGACCACTGTGGATCTCCGTTGGTTTGAGTCATATCGCCTTGCTGAAGTACAAACTTGATGCTGTCGGAGTTATTGGCAACCCATATTGTTTGTGCGGCATATACTTCATTCCATTCCGTATTATTTGCATAAGTTTGGGCATCAGGTAGAAGTACCAGTTTCAGCGGTTTGTCTGCCGGTTTGGTGATATCATATGAATTAACTACTATTTTATATACATGAATATTTCTTGAGGCACCGTAGATACGAAGTTCTACCTCCGAATTGATGTTAAGATATTCTTCAATTTGTTGCTCATAATTTCTGTCGTAATGAGGAGGTGCATACAAGGTTTTGATAGTTGTCCATGTCGATCCTGTTTTTTTCTGAAGGTAGAAAGTGCCTTCATTGGTTTCATTACCGTTTTTGCAGTAAATAGTAAATTTACCTGCACTTGGCATCACTGGTAATTTTAAATATGATGTGCCTGTATTGTCAATTCTGAATGCCCAACGACGTTTACTGATCTGATTGTCGTTGCGAATCGGTTGCGCCCTTACGCCGGTACCCGGGTCAAATTTTCCGAATGTTCCTGTGAAAATTTGATTATCAATCGTTAGGGCGTTCACTGTAACTGAAAGGTTATTTCCATTTATTATCGTTGCCGGAAATTCGGTTTTCCAGTAGGTAGAATCTTTGGTGAAATCAATACTCATTAACTGAACCGGAACGACACTTGCTTCAAAAGCAGCCACTGCAGTATTCAGTGTTGATAATGCGCTGATTACCTGCGAACTGGTAGCAGTTGTGTTGTTGTACACGCCTGTGGCAGTGGTGATGGCTGCCGAGAATGTATCGTAAGAAGCCTGTGTGTATTGTCCCAACGCACCTCCGACGTTAATGGTGTTTGCATTTTTCAATGTTGTGGCACTGTTAATACCTGTTTGCAGGTCTGTTTTGTTGATGCTTGCCTGAAAAGCAGCCACTGCAGTATTTAATGTAGAAAGAGCAGTAACTACCTGAGAACTTGTTGCAGTAGCATTGTTATATACGCCCGTTGCAGTTGTGATGGCAGCACCTAAAGTGTTGTACGATGTCTGTGTGTATTGTCCCAATCCTGTTCCTATGTTACCTGCGTTGTCGGTTTGTAGGGTTGTGGCATTGGTAATACCTGTTTGCAAATCTGTTTTATTGATGCTTGCCTGAAAAGCAGCCACAGCAGTATTCAGTGTTGCCAGTGCGGCATCCACCTGAGCTTGTGTTGCTGCTGCATTAGCATTAACTGTAGATGCAGCGGTAATAGCAGCCGTGAAAGTATCGTAAGAAGCCTGTGAGTATTGCCCCAGTCCAGTTCCAACATTGGCTGTATTATCGTTTTTGAGGGTAGTGGCGGCGTTAATGCCTGCCAATAAATAGGCTTTATAATGTGCCAGAACATCCACCCTGAAAAGATCAATGAATTTCGATCCGCCTACAATTCTCAGTTTTATTGGAACAGTAGAGTTGATATCATAGGTTTTAATTTCATCGACGGCAGTGGCTGAGTAGTTTTCCGATTTATAAATAGTGTATGTTTTAATGGTTGTCCATACACTGTTTTCAAATTTCTGTAAGTATAAATTGGAATTTGTAGTTGTATTACAGTTTCTTACGTGTAATGTAATAACACCTGCACTAGTAATTTGCGGAAATTCAATGTACGTACTTAGAACAGGTGCTGTTCCGCTTCTGAACCTGAACCCAACAGCCACACCTCCATTGTCATTGTTTTTGTGCGTGATGGATGCGTCGGCACAGTTAGGCGGCACATCGCGACTTTCAATCGCTCCGTTAAGGTAGTACTTTCCCATGTAGAGCTCAGTACTGTTTAATTCAGTGAATGCTAAACTCGTAGCAGGAGTTGCATAGGTCGGGTTAACCCTTAGTAATTCAGCTTCCCACGCATTGCTCGAAAAATCTTCTGAAATCAATGTCTGGGCATCGATTGAAAAATTAATGAGTGTGAAAAGCATCAAAAAAAATAAGCAAAACTTTGTTTTCATAATGAATAAATTTAAAGTGAATTAAAGTATTTGTGAAATATTGAAGTTATTTATAGCTTCAAATGCAAATTAAGGTTATATATGTATAATAAAAGTTTAAACATGTGTTTTATATAATCACAAATGTTCATTAATTTTCAGAAAGTTATTGAGAAATCATTTTAATTTTTCAAGAATTATGAAGCGGTGAAATGCGTAAGGAATTGTAATTTTCAGTGTGTTATTGTTCCGATAGTTAATAACATCAAACGTTTTCGATATAATACTTCAGAATCGTAGCTTAGAATGCACCGGTTGCTGTTTTTTTTTGTAATTTTGCAGGCATTATTTTATCATTCATATGTTAATAAATTTCAACATACATTTCGTAACCAAATGGGGTGAAAAAATCCGTTTGCTACTACAATCAAAGGATGATAACAGCATTTCATCCATGGAGATGTTGTGTGATAAAGATTTCTTTTGGAAAACTAAAATTGAAATAAAAGACAATAAGGCCGATATTTTCTATAAATATGAATTGATTACTGCAACAGGTCAACATGTGTTGGAATATAACGGATTCAGAAGATTGGATATATCAACAGATAAGTCAGTAATCAATGTACAGGATTCATGGAGACATTCTTTTGGTGATAGTCCATTTATTACTACAGTTTTTCAGGATTGCTATTTTAAAAGAAGTCCGGTTGAGCCGAAAATAAATGAAGGTGCCGACTTCAGACTACAATTGCTTGCTGCACAAATTGAACCGGATCGTCATTTTGCCATTGTTGGTAATCAGGAGGTTATCGGTAATTGGGATGTGAGTAAAAAAGTAAGGCTCAACGAGGAAAATTATCCGTTGTGGTCAATAGCTTTTCATTCTGGTGAAATTAAATTTCCTTTGGAATATAAGTATTTAATTGTTGATTCAAAAACTGATGAGGTACTGGCCTGGGGAGGTGGTCCCAACAGAAAAGTTGAGATGATTATTCCCGGTGCTATGAATGTAATCACTGATGAGAATTTCATTCGCACCATACCTTCATGGAAAGGGGCAGGGGTTTCAATTCCTGTTTTTTCATTACGTAGCAAAAAAAGTTTTGGTATTGGTGAATTTTTCGATTTGAAGTTGATGGTCGACTGGGCAAAAATTACCGGTCAGAAAATGATTCAGACACTGCCAATCAACGATACCATTCTGTATCACAGTAATTACGACTCCTATCCGTATAATGCCGTTTCGGTATATGCCCTGCATCCGGTTTATCTGAACCTCGATGAAATGGGAAAGATAAAAAGTCCTGAACGCAGAGCATATTTTGCTGCAAAGAAAAAGGAATTGAATGCAAAATCATTTGCAGATTATCAGAATGTTATGAATGCAAAGTGGGAGTATTGTCAGGAGATTTATGCCGAAACAGCAAAAAAAATATTTAAAACAGAGGATTTTAGAAATTTCTTCAATAGAAACAGTTCCTGGTTGGTGCCTTATGCCGTTTTTTCATATTTAAGAGATAAAAACGGTACACCCGATTTTTCGAAATGGGAGGTGTTAAATACTTATAACAGGGAAGAAGTGGAAGCTTTTGCTTCACCGGAAAATGAATTTCATGATGAAATAGCAATTTATTACTTTGTTCAGTACCATCTTGATAAACAACTTGTAAGTGTACATGATTACGCAAGAAGTCAGGGTGTGACGATCAAAGGTGATATCCCGATAGGTGTAAGCCCGCGAAGTGTAGATGCCTGGATGGAACCGGCCATGTTCAATACCCTGATGCAGGCAGGTGCGCCTCCTGATGATTTTTCAGAAACCGGTCAGAACTGGGGTTTTCCAACCTATAACTGGGAACTGATGGAAAATGATAATTATCAGTGGTGGAGAAAGCGTTTTCATAAATTGTCGGAATACTTTGATGCCTACCGGATTGACCATATTCTTGGTTTCTTCAGAATTTGGGAGATACCGCAGAATGATGTCTGGGGACTTACCGGCAGCTTCAATCCTTCATTGCCTTTTACTGTTGCAGAACTTCAATCAAAAGGTTTATACTGGGATGAAAGCAGATTTATAAAGCCTTATTTGAAAGAACACGTAATACAGGCAATTTTTGGGAAGTACACCGATGAGGTTTTGCGTGTTTATTTTGATCAGGATGGTTGGCAGACTTATAAATTTAAAAATGAATTTGATACGCAAAAGAAAGTTGAGAAACATTTTGCATCTTTAGGTTATAATTTCGGTAACAAAGAAGTGGTTGTCCGCGACGGACTATACATGTTACATTGTGAGGTTTTATTCATTAGAGACACACGTCAGCCCGATAAGTTTCATCCCCGCATTTCAATGCATAGTTCTGCCACTTTTCGCGATTTGCCAGATGAAACTCGTCGATTGATGGATAATATATACGTTGATTATTATTATCACCGACACAATGCATTCTGGAAAGAACAAGCCATGAAGAAATTACCTGCTTTAATATCTTCAACGAATATGTTAGTTTGTGGAGAAGATTTAGGGATGGTGCCGGATTCAGTGCCGGATGTGATGAATCAGCTTGAAATATTAAGTCTGGAAATCCAGCGGATGCCTAAAAAACCTCACCACGAATTTGCAATGCCTGCTGATGCGCCTTACAGGTCGGTTTGTACTACATCAACTCACGATATGAATCCTATTCGTGCCTGGTGGTTAGAGGATAGAAATATTACACAGCATTTTTATCATAAAGCGCTTGGAATTCAGGGGATTGCTCCTGAAAAATGTGAGCCGTGGATCGCTGAAAGAATTCTGAATCAGCATCTTGAGTCAAATGCCATGCTGATAATTTTACCATGGCAGGACTGGATGGCCATTGATGGAAAAAATGCCCACGAAAATCCTGAGTCGGAAAGAATTAATGTTCCCAGCAATCCGCGAAATTTCTGGTGTTATCGAATGCATATCAGTCTTGAGGATCTGCTCAGGTTGGATTCGTTGAATGAGCGTATAAGGAAAATGATTGTTGCAAGCGGAAGAGCGGATAGTTTTTAGCGAATAGCGAATAGCTAATAGCTAATAGCAAATAACGAATAGTAGTAAATTGTAAATCGAATAATAGTAAATTGATATGGGTGATCAGCGTTATAATCTACGGGGAGTTTCAGCATCTAAAGAAGATGTGCATAATGCAATTAAGAATATCGACAAAGGCTTATTTCCGAAGGCTTTTTGTAAGATAATTCCTGATTTTCTGGGAAATGATCAGGAGTATTGTAATATTATGCATGCTGATGGAGCAGGAACCAAATCATCTCTTGCTTATATTTACTGGAAGGAAACGTCAGACTTAAATGTATGGAAAGGCATTGCTCAGGATGCGTTGATCATGAATATTGATGATTTGTTGTGTGTGGGAGCAACCGATAATATTTTATTGTCGTCAACAATTGGTAGAAATAAAAACCTGATTACCGGCGAGGTAATCTCAGCAATTATCAATGGTACAAACGAGTTGGTGGCAGAACTAGCTGCTATGGGCGTTAACATCTATCCTACTGGTGGAGAGACGGCTGATGTGGGAGATTTGGTGCGTACAATTATTGTCGACAGCACCGTTACTTGTCGTATGAAACGTGCAGATGTGATTGATAATGCCAATATTCAACCTGGTGATGTGATTGTCGGTTTATCTTCCTCTGGTCAGGCTACCTACGAAAAATCATACAATGGTGGTATGGGCAGCAACGGTTTAACTTCTGCGCGACATGATGTATTTGCCAACTATCTGGCAGTGAAATACCCTGAAAGCTATAATCCTGAAATTCCTCAAAATCTGGCCTATTCAGGGTCATGCAAGCTGATGGATGAAATTGCTGAAACAGGATTGGATGCTGGAATGTTGGTGTTGTCGCCAACAAGAACCTATGCTCCGGTAATCAAAGAAATACTGGAAGAGTTACGTCCGGAGATACATGGAATGGTGCATTGCTCTGGAGGAGCACAAACCAAAATTCTGCATTTTATTGATAAATTGAAGATTGTCAAGAATAATTTATTTCCTGTTCCACCATTATTTCAATTAATACAGAAGGAATCTAAAACCGACTGGAAAGAAATGTATCAGGTGTTCAACATGGGTCACCGCATGGAGATTTATTTACCACGTGAACATGCAGAACAGGTCATTCAGATTTCAAAATCATTTAATATTGATGCTCAGATTGTAGGTTTTGTTGAAGCCTCTGAGCAGAAGGAGCTGATCATTGAAAGTGAATTCGGGAAATTTATTTATTAATGCGAATCAGTATTTGAAAGAGTGGCTAAATACGAAGTTCAAACGGTTAAAGCTGTAATCTGGTATATCGGGAGATGTCTCCATACGGGCGCAAGTGCCCTTAGTCGACATGACGGTGGGGCATCATTAAAAAAAAGGATGAGGTTGGCGGCAAAGCCGCCAACCTCATTCCCCCAACAATCACATAATGTGCCGTCATGTTGAGCGGAGCGCTGTAAGCGCGTAGTCGAAACATCTGCTATAAAATCAAATGAAAGGTTTAACTCCTGATTCGCATTATTAAGTGATATAAAGTGATAGCTTCAATTTTTATGTGAAGATTTCATTCATAACTTTACAGCAGATAACTGATGTTGGTCGTGAAAAGCTTCACGGCAATGGCCAACAAAATTATTCCGAAGAATTTTCGCAAGATATAAATGCCGCCTTCGCCAATAATCTTCTCAATGCGTGTGGTTGATTTTAGTACCACATACACAAGTGTAAGATTCAATATAAGCGCTACTATGATATTCTCAATCTGGTACTCAGCTCTTAATGAAAGCAGGGTTGTAAAAGATCCGGGTCCGGCAATCAACGGAAAAGCCAGAGGAATAAATGAAGAACTGTTCTTTGGTCCCTGATTTCTGAAAATCTCCACATCCAGAATCATCTCAATGGCAAAGATGAAAATGATTAATGAACCGGCAACTGCAAAAGATTGAATATCGACGCTGAAAAGCTTGAGAATGCCTTCGCCGGTAAATAAAAACAATATCAAAATTATCAGTGCGATTAAACTTGCCCAAAAAGCATAAATATTTTTATCTTTTTTCTTGATATTCATTATGATAGGAATAGACCCCAAAATATCAATGATGGCAAAAAGTACCATAAAAGCACTCGTAATTTCTACAAAGCTGAAGTTCATAAGTTGAATAGTTTTATTAATTGCTGATTGATTTTTTTTCTCTGTTTATCGAAGATCCATCCCCATTTGTTGAAGTATTTTTTCAGATTCCAAATATGTACAATCATCATGTAAAAACTTTTATAAGAACTTTTGGCGTGATGATGCACGACTGAAACCAAGGGGTAAAAAACTGTTCTGTAATACGCTCCGATCCTGCGTGTTAAGTCAATATCTTCAGGATAAAGAAAGAACCGTTCGTCAAATAAACCTGCTTTATTCAGTGCCTCAGTCCTGAGCAGCATAAAGCAACCTGAAAGATATGGCACATCCATGATTTTATCGTAACCGGAGTTTCGCATTTCAAACCTGTTCATGCTTTTTGCTGTCCATCTTTCTGGTAAGAATCTTCTGAAGATCAAATCTAACGGAGTCGGAATTAATTTACACAAGTATTGTGTTTCGCCGGTAGGATACAATATTTTTGGCATCAGGTGACCGATGTCTTTGTTATTCTCCAGGTAATCAACCATTTCTTTCAGTATGTTTGCATCCATCGTGATGTCAGGATTTACAACTAAATGATAGGGTAGACCTGCAACGATTGTTTTCCGCAGGGCAATGTTATGTGCAGCGCCATAGCCGATGTTTTTGCCTGTGAAGATGTATGTCAGTCCCTCCTGTTTAAAATCACAGGAAGGAACGGGTGAGTTATCGATGATATAAATTTTTTCAATGATTTCGGCTGCTTGCAAAGAGCGAATCAGCGACTCCATTTCACCGAAATGATGCTTGTATATAACGATTGAAACGTTCAGCATGGGCATCATAATATCAATTAGATGTCGTATTTTTCCATTTTATCCTCAATATGTACATCTTCTCCCGCACTTTGAATTTTCAGGTAGGTCATCAGACTTTCCGCTCCTGCCGCGTAACAAGCTTCCTGCGCTTTTTTTACCACAGCCATGATTTCGTCATAAGTACCCTCCATCACCGTTTCAAAAGGTGTCACGCGGTATTTTAATCCTGATTCTTCAATGATTTTGATAGCCTCATCAACCAGAGCGTATGGATGTTTATCTTTTGATGCCGGCAGAATTTGCAGGGCGATATTGACGGTGTTTTGCATGATAGATGAATAAATATGTTGTGCAAATGTAATAAAAAAACATGTTACTTTATTGAATGTTCTTGTTGAATTATTGAACTGATGAATCGTTGAATCGATTTCTATATATCTGAAATATATAATCCTTCGGAGTGAATAGTACGATTACAACGATTCAACAGTTCAACGATTCAACAAAATGACTAATGTGGTTCAATAATTGAAAACTTACCATACTGTAAACAAGTACATTGTCCCGGCGGCAATACCCGTCAGGAGAATAATTGTCAGAAATCCCCATAAAACTTTTTTCTGTAAATCGGCACGTTGTCCTGAGAAGAAATATATGTAAAACATAGAAACAGCAGTATTGCTGAGCATGGCTAATAAAACAGCGATTACAACAATTTGCCGGGGTATTTCTGCTACATTTTGCAATAAATTAAGTACAAAAGGTGTAATGTCGCTCAGTCCGCTTAACAATGATAATACCGTCAACCCGCTATTACCGACATATCTGATTGTATATGTAGTTATTATTGTGAAGAAGACAAATAGAGCGGCAAATATTAACGCTACTTTAAATTCTAAAGGATTTTTATAATCGCTATCATCATGTTCTTCTTCCGATGTTTTTACGTCAATATTCAAAGATTTCCGATAGACAAGCCAGGATATTAAAACGGAAGCCAGGGTTAAAAATATCAGGTAGGGGTACATCAGTAAGAAAATTTCCCGGCTGAAAATATAGATTAGAATCATGAATTTAAGGAACATCATGCTTTTAGCGATGACCATAGAGCCGGCATATTTAGAAAGCTTTGCTTCCGGGGCCGTTTTTGCATCTTTCGCTAATAGCGTGATGGTGGCTGTGCTGCTGTACAAACCGCCGATCAGCCCTGAAATAAATACTCCCGATGCTTTAAAAACATATCTTTTGAGCAGGTAGGAAGCATAAGAAATGCCTGATACAACAACCGTAGCCAGCCAAATTGAATAAGGAGTCAGCTTGGTTCCTTCGATCAGGATATTATTGGGTAAGATAGGTAAAATGACACCACTGATAGCAAGAAACTTGGCAAGTATGATTAATTCGTCATTTCTCATTTTATTAGCGAATCGCTTGAAGGTAGGCTTCATCTCTGTTAACATAAGTACCAGTACCACAATAGTAAGCGAAAACCATAAGGGTTGGGTTATAATGACAGGAGCTAAACAATAAGTAATGAGCGCGATGGCGATGGTAGTCATACCAAACTCGTCATGTTTCCATGCCTTGGTAACATAGTTTAATCCTAACAATATAATCAATGCTAATCCACCTCCGATAAACAGCGTGAGACTTTTCGGTTCAAGTATGTATAATATATAGCCAAGTATCCCAATGAAAGTAAAAGTACGATCAGTGCCGAAAGAAGTAATTCCTCCTTTTTCTTCATCATGTTTTAACTGAGATTTCAGTTGCGACAATCCTATCAGCAACGAAAAAAGTGTTGTAAGAACAAATGAAACAAGTTCTTTTGGTAATATATTGATTAATTCGTCCATGATGATGTGTGATAAATTCTAAAGCAAACTTTATCAATAATAATTTTCACAAATTTACAAGATAATTTCCACAAAAAAAAGCCAATTTCCGGACTTAACCTGAAAATTGGCTTTTTATAATGAAAAATTTAATATTATTCTGCTGCAGGAGTTTCTTTTACTTCAGCTGGTGCTTCAACTTCAGTAACTACTTCTGCTTCAACAGCAGGAGCTTCAGTTACAGCAACAACAGGAATTTCAGCCTCTGCTTCAGCAGCTTTTGCTACGGCCAGTTTCTTGGCTAACTCAGCAGCTTTTGTTTTGTTTACTTCTTTTTCGGCGGCTAAGCGTGATTTTGCGTCAGCAGCTTTCTCAGCAGCAATCTGTTCTTTTGTTTTGTTTGTTTGTCCTTCTTTTGAATTTTTCCAGGCAGCAAAACGAATTTCTGCTTGTGCTTCATCAAAGGCACCTTTTTTTACACCTTCCAATAAGTGTTTCTTCATCAGAACACCTTCACCTGAAAGGATGTTACGGGTTGTGTCCGTAGGTTGTGCACCGGTTTGCATCCAATACAAAGCTCTTTCGAACTTTAAATCAATGGTTGCAGGGTTGGTGTTTGGGTTGTATGAACCGATACGTTCAATGAATTTGCCATCACGTGGCGCACGACTGTCGGCAATAACGATATGATAATAAGCATATCCTTTGCGACCATGACGTTGTAATCTGATTTTTACTGGCATTTTTGTTTTATTAAATGATTATACCTGATGCTTTTACTCGAAAAGCGGCTGCAAAGATATGAAATTTATTTTAACCGACAATATGAAAACCAGTAAATTAATTAAATAAACTTGCTTTGGTTTTCATTACCCAGGCATCTTCGAATCTTTTGTCCTGATGGCGGATTTGCTCCATGTAGTTTACGGCAGCGATTAAATCGGTGAAGCTACGTATGGAAACTTTACTGTTGGTGGAAGCATTTAATACCTCAGACCCGGAGAAGTTCTGAGCAATAAGCTGTTTGCTGAATTCTATAGCGTTCTCTTCCGATTGATACACAGCCACTACCACCTTGTATATAAATTTTTCGGTTGGTGGTGTGTCATATATGTCGGTATTTACTTCAGGTGAAGTAGGGGGAGTGACTGTTATTTCGGGCAAATCTACTTTGTTTAATGAATAAAAATCAGCTTTAATTACCTGTGAATTATCGTTTATCTCTGATGAAAATAACAAAGAGATCAATGTGATAAAGACAGCGGCATATTTCATCAGATTTTTTGCCGACAAAGTAAATACGATATCTTTTGTTTTTGTTGCGGTGCTAACGGGTAAAAATATTGGTTTCAATCCGAAATTCGCCGGCAAAAATTCAGCTTTAACAGCAGGTGTGAAAAGTAAATGTGCATCCTTTTCCAAATGAAAAGTTCCAATGCGCCCGAATTCAAGCTTTTTACTTTTCTTTAGTTTAAGCAAAAACTGCCCGGTTTCATTTTCTATCAGCTTTGTTGCCTCACGATAGCTGATATGCAATTCTCTTGATATGTTGACAGCAAGCATGCCATCAGTATGGTTGATAAGTGGATTAAAACTTACTCTGGCTGATGGTGGCAGTATTTTATCACCGGAAATAGTGGCCGATTGTTTTTGGACAACGAAACCACCTAAGCCCGGAACTACAGCATGGTCGTTGCAAGCAAGTAATTTTTCTATGTGATGTAATATTTTTTCCACGACACAAAAATAAAATAAAGATTTGGGAACTGGTGTTTTTTGTTGAAAAAAAATCAATATATTTTTTAGCACGAAAATTCTGTGTACTTTTGTGTCCTATTAATAACCATAAATTAAATTATTGAGTGAAAACAATTTTAATTACCGGAGGAGCCGGATTTATCGGCTCGCATGTGGTTCGTTTGTTTGTGAAAAAATATCCGGATTATAAAATAGTCAATCTTGATGCATTGACTTATGCAGGGAATCTCGAAAATTTGAATGATGTAGCCGATGCTCCGAATTATACGTTTGTAAAAGGTGATATCACTGATGAACTTTTTATTTCGGAATTATTTAAAACTTATCAGTTCGATGGTGTGGTGCATCTGGCAGCGGAATCTCACGTTGACCGTTCCATTACCGATCCTTTTGCCTTTATCAGAACAAATGTTTTCGGTACTGCCAATCTCTTGAATGCTGCCAAAGAATCGTGGAAAGGGATTATGGATGGTAAAAGATTTTACCATATTTCAACCGACGAAGTATATGGTTCGCTTGGTGAGACAGGATTTTTCACAGAAGAAACGGCTTATGACCCCAGAAGCCCCTATTCAGCAGCAAAAGCATCTTCCGATCATTTTGTTCGCGCATATCATCATACATATGGTTTACCGGTGGTGGTTTCAAATTGCTCCAATAATTATGGCGCCAATCATTTCCCCGAAAAGTTAATTCCACTTTCAATCAATAATATTAAAATGAATAAACCTATTCCGATTTATGGAAAAGGTGAAAATGTACGTGACTGGTTGTGGGTGAATGATCATGCGCGGGCTATTGATATAATTTTCCATACAGGTGTTGATGGCGAAACGTATAATATCGGCGGCAATAATGAGTGGACAAATATTGATTTAATCAAAAAACTTTGTGAGATCATGGATAGAAAGCTGGGTCGTGAGCCGGGTGAGTCGGCAAAACTGATTACCTATGTGAAGGATCGTGCCGGCCATGATTTACGTTATGCCATTGATTCTTCGAAATTACAAAGGGAATTGGGCTGGAAACCATCACTTCAGTTTGAAGAGGGATTGGAGAAGACTGTTGATTGGTATATGGCGAATCAGGAATGGATGGATCATGTGACCAGCGGACAGTATCAGTCTTATTATCAGAAACAATACGAACAAAGATAAATAGTTGATAAATTTGTATTTTCAAAAAAAAACACTATCTTTGCAATCGAAATTTGAAATGTGAAGGGGACGACAGTCCCCTTTATTGTTGAAATAAAATGAAATATGGTCGGTAAAGATGTTGTAAATCAGGTAATTAATGAATATCTTCAGGGTAGTGATTTGTATTTAGTAGATTTGAAAATCACACCTGATAGTAGGATATTGATTGAAATTGATTCGTTCAAAGGAGTTTCTTTGGATGATTGTATTGGATTGAACCGTTTTATCGAATCGAAAATTGACCGTGAAGTAGAGGATTATGAACTTGAAGTAAGTTCTGCAGGCCTCACCGAAGCTTTTAAAGTACTCAAACAATACGAAAAAAACATCGGAAAAGAAGTTGAAGTGTTAACGACTGAGGGAAAAAAACTTATTGGTATACTTAGTTTTGCAGGAGAGGAAGAGTTTGGGCTGACAATTGAAAAAAGTTTCAAACAAGAGGGTGCAAAACGTAAAACAACCATTCAGGAAGAATTATTATTATCATACAAAAATATTAAAACAACAAAATTGATCATTAGATTCAAATAAGCTATGAGCAAAAAAGAAACTATTAATTTGATTGATACATTTTCGGAATTTAAAGAGTTGAAAAGTATCGATAGAACTACACTGATTTCGGTGATGGAAGAATCTTTCAGAAGTGTAATTTCAAAAATGTTTGGCAGTGATGATAATTACGACGTGATTATTAATCCTGACAAGGGTGACTTTGAGATTTATCGTAACCGTACGGTAGTTGAAGATGCTGATCTTGAAGATGATAACCTGCAGATTTCACTCACAGTAGCTAAAAAGATTGATGAGGATTATGAAGTAGGAGAGGAAGTGACTGATACGGTTGATTTTATGAGTTTTGGCAGGAGGGCAATATTAAACCTTCGTCAAACGCTGGCTTCAAAAATTCTTGAACTTCAGAAAGAAAATGTTTTTGCCAAATACAGCGAAAAGGTTGGTCAGATTGTAAGTGCCGAGTTGTATCAGATATGGAAAAAAGAAATGTTGCTGATTGATGATGAAGGCAATGAATTATATCTGCCTAAATCGGAGCAAATTCCAACAGACTTCTACCGTAAGGGTGATACCGTTCGTGCAGTTGTTGCCATGGTTGAAAATAAAAACAACAATCCTAAAATCATTTTATCAAGGGTTTCTCCTGTTTTTCTGGAAAGATTATTTGAACTGGAAGTGCCTGAAATTAATGAAGGATTAATTACCATCAAAAAAATTGCCCGCATGCCGGGTGAAAGAGCCAAAGTAGCCGTTGAATCATATGACGATCGCATTGATCCTGTTGGAGCATGCGTAGGTGTTAAAGGATCCCGTATTCATGGTATTGTACGTGAATTACGTAATGAAAATATTGATGTAATCAATTTTACAAATAATACCAGTCTGTTCATTCAAAGGTCGTTGAGTCCGGCAAAAATCACTTCTATTCGTTTTAACGAAGCTGAAAAGAAAGCTGAGATTTATATGAAACCTGAAGAAGTTTCACAGGCTATCGGAAAGGGTGGTTTGAATATTAAACTGGCAAGTATGCTCACCGGATATTCCCTTGATGTATACCGTGAATTGGATGATGAAGAAGAAACAGAAGATATCTACCTGGATGAATTCAATGATGAAATAGAACAATGGGTGATTGATGCCTTCAAAAGTATCGGTTATGATACTGCCAAAAGTGTGCTTGCAGTTCCCCGTCAGGATTTAATAAAACGCACTGATCTCGAAGAAGAGACCATTGATGAAGTGCTTGCCATCCTGAAAGCTGAATTTGAGGAAGAAGCACAATAAGCAAATCGTAGAATGTCGTTTATTACGATACTTTTTGCTTGTTTTTGATAAAAGATACTTAAAAATTTAGAATATAACATGCCCATAAGATTAAGTAAAGCTTGTAAAGAATTAAATATCGGTATTACTACTGCCGTTGATTTTTTAACAAAAAAAGGTAACAAAATTGCCGTTGATCCCAATTTGAAATTATCGGATGAACTGCATTTGTTATTAGTTAAAGAATTCAACAAAGATATGGCTTTGAAAATTGAGTCAGAGCGTATTAGTCAGGAACGCCATCAAAAGGAAAAAGCAGCTACTGTAGCTTTAGAGGGTTATGGCTCTTCTAAATCAGTTGAAAAAGAAGAAGATATAATTCCGGTTGAAGTCCCAAAAGAACAGTTGCCTTCATTTAAACAAGTCGGACAGATTGATCTGGATGCTAAACCAAAGAAAACAGAATCTGAAAAGGAGGATGTTAAGGAAGTTGTAGCAAAAGAAGAACAGGTTGAAATCAAAGAAACAATTGTAGCTGAGCCGGAACCGATAAAACCTGTTGTTCAGGAAATATCAGTTACTCCGGAACCAACTGTAGTCCCTGAGCCAGTTGTTGTAGAGCCTGTAGTTGAAGAAGTTAAAGAAATTGAA
>Ga0209575_10000549_pt1 | contig 22390 bp, 13 predicted proteins | sample Medcelwee11metaG_FD_187172 | JGI IMG/M metagenome (GOLD analysis project Ga0209575, IMG submission 187172) | Freshwater pond sediment microbial communities from the University of Edinburgh, under environmental carbon perturbations - Medium... | ecosystem: Environmental > Aquatic > Freshwater >...
GTACAGATAGACTTTTTCGACCTTGGCGTCGGGTCGCATCATGACGGCGGGCTCCAGAAGGAAATCGGGAGCACAGCATCGGCGGGCCTTTACCTCGGTTGAAGATGGGGTTCATGGATCACTTACCGATCTCTCACCACCCGGGCAGGAGTCTGCTCGGCGGACAATCCGCGCCGCTTCGCGCTTGCGAGGCGGGCGCGGCAAGTCCCGCTGCTCCTTGAAAGACGCCAGGAAGAGGGTTTCATCGGCTTCGACGATCCCGGACTCATGCCGAGCCTGGCGATCGGCGATCCGGGACAGGAGCTGGCGTCGCCCAGGAGGGCCGTGTTCTGGCTGACGCCACCGTGTTTCGCCGCCCTGCGTACCCTCAGGCTCTGGGTCGGCGCCTCGGCATAGTCTTGCCGGAGAGGGCGCTTTCGCAGTCGCGCCATCAGTGTACCCGTCAAGGGGGTGCCGGTTTTGCCGCAAAATATGTAGCGATTGAACTGACTCGCTTTCATGATCCGCCTCCCGCATGCGGAGACGTCATGATCAGCTTAGCCTGCTGCTGCAGCTCACTCCGACATAGCCAACCGCATAGCCGATCATCGGCATTCCTCTGCGTTGACGGAGGGAGTTTCGGGAAGTGCTTGGCAACGCCGCCCGATCGGCCCTTCCGGCCTGCGGATCGCCTCCGGCGCCGCAGGCCGTGGGGCTGCGATTAATGGGCTGTGCCGTGCAGCCCGGACAGGGTCAGGTCGGTGCCGGCTTTGGGATCGGTGTTCACGTCGATGCCGCCGGCGGGCGGGGACTTGTCCAGGTGGCCGTATTGCAGGGTGCCGAAGGGCTGGATCTGCTCGGGCGTCGGCAGGGCGCTCCGCTCCCAGCCGCCGCCGAGCGCGCGGATCAGTTCGGCCGAGGCCTGGAGCAGCTCCGTCTTGATCTGCACTTCCCGGCTGCGGGAGGTCAGGGTGTTCACCTGGGCCACGATCAGGTCGAGGCTGGTGTTGAGGCCGCCCTTGTACAGCTCCATGGTCATGTTCTGGGTCTGGCCCGCCGCGTCGACCGCCGCATGCTGGTTCTTGACCTCCTCGCCCAGACGGCTCACCCGGCTCAGGCCGTCCTCGACTTCGCGGAAGGCGTTGAGGACCGTCGAGCGGTAGTTGTCGCCGGTCTCGCGGTACATCGACCAGGCTTTCTGCACCCCGGCCCGCCGCGCCCCGCCGGTGAAGAGCGGGAGTTCGATGGCCACCTCCGGCTTGAGGTCGGTCGCCTCGAGGGAGACGTTCGGATAGAAGGAGGCGCGCTGCACGCCGATGCTGCGGTTGGCCTCGGCCATCATGCGCTCGGCGCGGGCGATATCGGGTCGGCGCTGCAGCAGTTGCGAGGGGACGCTCACCGGCGTCTCCGGGACTTGCATGCCCATGTTGCTGTCGACCGGCTCGATGTGGAATTCGCTCGGCGAGACGTTGGCCAAGATCGCGATGGCATGCTCCATGACCTGGCGCTGGGCCTGGATGTCGAGTTCCTCCGCCCGCGTGTTGTAGAGCAGCTCCTGGGCCCGCACGGCGTCGAGCTTGGGCGAGAGGAGGCCGGCCACGCGGGTTTGCACGATCTCCAGCGATTTCTCGTAGTGCTTGATCGACTGCCGGTAGTTCGCATCCTGGGCGTCGAGGCCGCGCAAGGCGAAATAGTCGTGGGCGATCTCGGCCTGCAGGCTCAGGCGCGCCGCCGCGTATTCGGCGGCGCGCTGCTGGGCGACGGCGGTTTGCGCTTTCGTTTCGTTGCGGATCGCCGACCAGATGTCCGGCTCCCAGGACACCAGGCTGGCGGAGGCGCCGAAGCCGAGAATGGCCTGCGGCATGAGCTTGGAGCGGGCCTGCATCATCGTGTCGCGCGCCTGCTGGAAACGCTCGCCGGTGGCTTGCAGGTCGGCGTTGTTGGCGGTCGCCTGTTCCTCGATCCGGTCGAGGACCGGGTCCTTGTAAAGCTTCCACCAATCGCTCTGGACGACCTGGTCGGGGGCGCCGGACGGCGTTTTCCCGTTCCAGTTCGCCGGGACGACGAGTTCCGGGGGTTGATAGGTCGGGGCCAGGTCGCACGCCGACAGGGCCAGAAACAGCGAAAGACCGGCGGAGCGCCCGACCGCACGCAAGAATCGCTTCATCGCTTCACCTCGCCGGCCGAGGAGTGCAGGTTGGTTTCGGGCGTTTGCCGGTGGGGCGTCGCGTTCCCGGCCGCTTCGGCAGCGGGGGCGACATGGCTGTAGCCCGGGGTCGGCGGGACGAGTTCGACCTCCTCGCCCTCCATCAGCGCGGCGGGCGGGTTGTCGGCGATCCGGTCGCCCGCGGTGAGGCCGTCGGTGATCTGCACCTGTTCGCCGAGAATCTTGCCGGCGGTGACCGGCTTGTAATGGATGCGCTGGTCGGCCGTCACGGTCGCGACCTGCAGGCCGTTTTCCTCGAAGACCAGGGCGCTGGTCGGGATGGTCAGGATGCGATTGTCCGCCGGCGCCGTCAGCTTGACCGTGGCATAGGAGCCGGGCCACAGGCTGGCGTCGCCGTTGTCGAGGGTGAACTCGGTGACGGCCGTGCGGGTGTTCGGGTCGTAGCCCTTGGCGACCGTCAGGAAGTTCGCCGTGTAGTGGCGGTTGGGGTATTGCGTCACTTCGACGTCCGCGGTCAGGCCCGGCTTGAGCATGTAGGAGAACACCGCCGGGACGGAGACGAACAGCCGCATGCTGTGGGTGTCGGCCACCGAGAACAGCTCCGTGGCGTCGCCGCTGGCGCCCAGGCTGCCGCCGCCTTCGTTGACCAGGTCGCCGACGTTGATCGAGCGCGAGGTCACCGTGCCGTCGAACGGCGCGACGATCTGCTTGAACTTCTGCAGCGCCTCGAAGCGCTTGACGTTCTGCTGCGCCGCCTCGTAGAGGGCCTTCTCGGATTGCGCGTTGGCCTCCTGCTCGGTGATCGACTGCTCCGACACCGCCTGGGAGTTGCGCAGCGCCACCCAGCGCTTGGCGGTGACCACCGCCAGGTTGTACTTGGCCTCCGCCGAGCGCAGGTCGGCCTTGGCCTGGGCGTATTCGGCATCGAGCGCCGGGGTGTTGATCTCGGCCAGCAGGTCGCCGGTCTTCACGTGGGCGCCGAAGTCCTTGTGCCACATCTTCACGTAGCCGGAGACCTGCGCGTAGATCGGTGCCTGGTACCAGGCATCGACCGATCCCGGCAGGGTGAGGTTTTCCTCGCTCGGCCCGGCCTGCGGGTTGACGACGGAAATCTTGGGAATCGCGCCTTCGAGGGTTTCCTCGCGCAGCGCTTCGGTATGCTGGACCCGGCTGTAGACCTGATAGCCGCTAATCCCGCCGATGGCGGCGACGACCGCGACAGCGAGGATCGCGCCGCCTTTGCTCTTACTCTTGCGCATCAGGCGTTCTCCTTCTTGCGGTTTTTCCGGTAGTAAACGATGGCATAGACGCAGGGCACGAATAGCAGGGTGGAGATGGTGGCGACCGTCAGGCCGCCGATCACCGCACGGCCGAGCGGTGCGTTCTGGGAGTTGCTGATGGACATGGGCACCATGCCGATGATCATCGCCGCGGCGGTCATGATGACCGGGCGAATCCGCCCGTAGCCGGCCTCGATGGCCGCCCGGATGGCATCGCCGTGCACCTCCAGCCGCTCGCGGGCGAAGGACACCACCAGGATCGAGTTCGCCGTCGCCGTGCCCATGCACATGATGGCGCCGGTCAGCGCCGGGATGGACAGGTTGGTCCCGGTGAGGAACAGGCCCCAGGCGATCCCCGCCAGCGCGCCCGGCAGGGCGGTGATGATGATGAACGGGTCCAGCCAGGACTGGAAATTCACCACGATCAGCAGGTAGATCAGCACGATCGAGATCGCCAGGCCGACGACCAGCTGGCCGTAGGAGCTGGCCATGGTTTCCGTCTGGCCGCGGATGTCGATGGCCGACCCTTGCGGCAACTCGTGCTCCAGGGAGGCGATGGCTTGCTCGACGTCCGCCGTCACGCCGCCGAGATCGCGTCCTTCGTTGGAGACATAGATGTCGAAGAGCGGGATCAGGTTGTAGTGCGAGACCTGGCCCGGCGTGCCTTTGGTGGTGAGCGTGCTCATGCTGCCGAGGAACTGGGTCGGCTTGCCGTCCGGGTTGCCGTCACCGTTGCCGAGCGGGGTGGTCAGCAGGTCGTTGACGCTGGTGAGCTGCTCCTGCGGGGTATAGATGTTGATGGGGTAGGACAGGCCGTTTTCCGGGTTCAGCCAATAACTCTGGTGGACCTGCTGGCTGCCGGACAGAGTGATCAGTTCGTTGTTGGCCAGATCCTCTTCGGTGGTGTCGCTGCTCAGACCCAGGGTCCGGTTGCCGTTGACCAGGATGGTCGGGGTGCGCATGGTCTGCTGGATGTTGACGTCGGAGGCGCCGGTGATCTTCTTCAGCTTGTCCTCGAGCTTGAGCGCGAACTCGTAGTTCTTCTGCGCATCGAGGCCGGAAATCTGCACGTCGATCGGCGCCGGAGAACCGAAGTTGAGGATCTTGGCGGTGAGGTCGGCAGGCTGGAAGGTGAAGACCGTGCCGGGGAATTTCTTCGCCAGGCCGTCGCGCAGAATGGCGCGGAAATCCCACACGGGGGCGGTTTCGTTCTTCAGCGAGATGGTCAGGTCGCAGTCCTGGGTGCCGATGGTCGGGGTCGGGATGAACGCCAGGTTGTGCGGACCGACCGGCAGGCCGCAGTTGTTGACGATTTCCTCGACCTGGCCCGGCAGCAGGCGCTCGATTTCCCGGTTGACCAGGGTCACGATCCGGCCGGTCACTTCGATCCGCGTACCGAGCGGCGCCCGCATGTGCAGCTGGAGGGTGCCCGATTTGATTTCCGGGAAGAAATCGCGGCCGCTGAAGTAGAACAGGCCGGTCGAGGCCACGGCCAGGATCAGGAAGCTGAGGACGAAGCCGGCGCGGTGCGCGATGGCTTTCTCCAGCAGGTCGCGATAGCCCTCGCGGAAGTTCGAGAAGCCCCGTTCGAAGCCTTTCTGGAAGCGCCCGAAGAGGCCCGGCGGCTTGCCGCCGTGACCCTGGGCCGGCGTGTGCGGGTGGCCCTGTGCGGCCTCCTGTTTCTCCAGCTGCAGCTGCCGATGGTGTTCCTCGTTGAACTTCGCCTCTTCCGCCGCATCCAGTACCGCCGCCTCGTGCGGGTGGTGCGGCGCATGCGGATGCCCGGCCGGCGCCTGGTGGGCATGCCCGGCGAGCAGGTACTTGGCCATGGTCGGCACCAGGGTCCGCGACAGGATGAAGGAGGCGAGCATGGCGAAGATGATGGCTTCGGCCATCGGCATGAACAGCCAGCCGGACACGCCTTCGAGGGTGAACAGCGGGAACCAGACGATGCAGATGCAGAGGGTCGCGACGAGGGTCGGAATGACGATCTGGTTGGCCGCATCGATGATCGCCGTCTCGATGTCCTTGCCCATCTCCAGGTGGGTGTCGACGTTCTCGATCATCACCGTCGCGTCGTCGACAAGGATGCCGACGGCCAGCGCCAACCCTCCGAGCGTCATGACGTTGATGGTCTGGCCCGCCCAGCCGAGGCCGATGATCGAGCAGAGAATGGCCAGCGGAATCGAGGTGGCGATGATCACCGTGGCGCGCCAGGAGCCGAGGAACAGCAGGACCACGATCCCGGTCAGCGCGGCGGCGGTGACCATCTCGTGCACCACGTCCTTGATCGAGTCCTTCACGAAGGTCGAGGCGTCGTTCATCAGGCTGACATGCACGTCCGGCGGCAGGATCTTCTGCAGCTTCGGCATCAGGTCCTTGACCCCCTGGACCACGTCGAGGGTCGAGGCCTCGCCGCTCTTCATGATGACCACTAGCACGGCCTGCTTGCCCTTGACCAGCACGGAGTTGGTCTGCGGCGGCCCGGAGAGGGACACGTGGGCGATGTCGCGCAGGTGAATGTAGGCGTTGCCGACCTTCTTGATCGGCAGGTCGTCGAAGTGGTCGATGGCCATCGGGATCGCGTTGGTCTGCACCATCCAGTCCTTGGCGCCGATCTTCTGGTCGCCGGCCGGCAGCACGATGCTCTGCTTCTCCAGGGCCTTCTCGACGTCCACGCCCGACAGGTGATGGGCCAGCAGCTGTTGCTGCTTGAGGTTGATCAGCAGGAACGGCGGCTTGCCGCCATAGGGGTGCGGAACGATGGCGCCCGGCACCGTCACCACGAACGGCCGGATACGCGCGAAGGCGAGGTTGTAGAGATCCGCCGGGGTGCGCGAGTCGGAGGTCACCTGCATGGTCAGCACCGGCACCGACGACGCCTCCAGGCGCATGATCATCGGCGGCGAGATGCCCGGCGGCAGCTGCGGGATGACCGTCTGGGAAATCGAGGCGACATCCGCTTCGGCCGGGCCCAGATCGGTACCGGGGTGGAAGTAGATGTTGGTGATCGAACTCCCGTAGTAGGACGTGCTTTCGATGTGCTCGATACCTTCCACCGTGGAGGTCACGGCTTGTTCGTAGTAGCGCACGATGCGTCCGCCGACGTCTTCCGGCATCAGGCCGGAATAGGTCCAGACGACGGAGATCACCGGGACCCTGATGTTGGGAAATACGTCCGTCGGGGTGTGGAAAACCGAGCGGATACCGAACAGCAAGATGAGCAAGGCGAGGACCACGAACGTATAGGGTCTTCGCAGAGCGGTAATGACAATCGCATTCATGTAGACAGACGTCCTGGCAATGAAAGGACAGGTGAGCGCCCGAGTGTCGGCCCGGCCCGGGCCATGTCGACGAGCAGTCTTTCTCGTCCCTGAGACAGGTGCGATCCGCACGGTGCGGTGTGCACAGGCGTGCAGAGATACAGGATGGAGATACGCTTAGCAACAATTTGAAATAAGTTTTTGTCGTGTAAATTTTATGTAAATGATAAAATAAAAAGATTTTTTACACGTTTTTTGACAATCTTCGCGTGAAGATCGCAGGCACGATGCGCTCGGAGGTTTTCGGCGAGGCCGGGACGATTTCATGGGGCCGGGGGTGCCGGGGCGATGCGCGAGGGACGGCTCCGGGGTGCCCGGTGGGTGGGCGCGGGGTGGCCCCGTTGGCGGGCGCGGCCCGCCGGTGTCGCGGCGTGCGGGGGCAACAGTCGGCCGCCGTGGCGGGCCGCTTATCGGGCTTGTTCCAGCAGCCTCATGCCGTCCGGCCGCAACTCGCCCTCGGGGGAGACATGCCGGTACAGCGTCTGGCGGGTAATGCCGAGTTCCTTGCAGAGGTCCGACACCTTGGTTCTGGGCTCGCCCATGGCGGCCATCGCCAGGCGCAGCTTGGCGGCGGTCAGCTTGAACGGCCGTCCGCCTTTGCGGCCGCGCGTTCGCGCCGAGGCCGGTCCGGGCGCTGTTCGCTCGGCAGTCGGCTCCCGCTCGAACTCGGCCAGCGCGGCGAAGATGCCGGACACCAGGTTCCCTGCCCGGGTGGTGTCGATGGCTGCACCGTGGCCGGCCAGCACCTTCAGCCCGACGCCGCGGGCGATCAGCTCGTGCACGGTGCCGATCAGGTGGCGCAGGTCCTGGCCGAGGCGGTCGAGCTTCCATACCACCAGGATGTCGCCCCGGCGCAGGGCTTTCAGGCAGGCGGCCAGGCCGGGTCGCGCCTCCTGGCGCCCCGCGGCGCGGTCTTCGTAGCAATGGGTCTCCGGTACTCCGGCGGCGACCAGGGCATCGCGCTGCGGGGCGGTCGTTTGGGTGTCGTCTGTCTCGGAGGCTCGCATGTAGCCGATCAGCATCTTTTCACCTGTCATCTGTGCATCGACTGCGTGACGGCCTGCGGAGCAGGGCCTGTCACCAAAATGTCATTTAACAAGTTGTTTGCACTAATGAGCCGAAAGGTATTTGCTTAGCAAGCTAATTGCAAGATCGAAATGTTCGCCAGATGTCCATAGGGGTGATGGTAATATTTTGTAAATGATTATTGCCATGTGGCCCGAGGGACTTCCCCGTCCGTCGTTCATGGCACGGCCGCGCCCTGACCCCCCCTCCCTGAAAGCCTGCCGAAAGCTTGCGTGGCTAGGATGTGCCGCGAGGCACACCACCGCAGGCCATTCGGGCCGATCCGGCGCGCCTCCTTCAGGAAATCCTACGCAGTGGTAGCGATTTCCCTACAACAACAAAGGAAGCCACTGTATGCCGTGCATGTCGCCCGTCGTTCCCCCGTCCGCAGCCGCTGCCCCCGGCGTTCCGTCCTTGCGACGAGGTTGCCCCGTCGACGGTTCGTAGTCGTCCCGGCTGCCGCCTTTCGACCCACTGCCGATCCCTTTTGCACGCTGTGCCCGGCCGGTCCGGTGCGCCCCCGTACGGCCTTTGCCAGGCCGGGAGCCGCCAGCGCAGCGCGTCATCCATCCAGGAGATACAACATGTACAAGACTCCACTCGCCCGCCGCGTGGCCCTGTCCACGCTGGGGGCGGCCCTGGCCATTCCCGCGGCCGAGGCGGCCTTTCTCGAGGACAGCAAGGCCACCCTCAAGATGCGCAACTTCTACATCAACCAGGACACCCGCAACCAGGACGGTCCCAGGGCGGAGGAGTGGGGCCAGGGTTTCATCCTCGACTACCAGTCCGGCTTCACCGAGGGGCCGGTCGGCTTCGGCCTCGACCTGACGGGCCAGTACGCGGTCCGCCTCGATGCCGGCGGGCGCGAGGGCAAGGCGGGCGCCGAGCGCGAGCCGGGCTCGGTGTTCCCGCTGGAGAGCAACGGCAAGGCCAGGCGCGACTTCAGCCGGCTCGGGGCGACCGCCAAGATGCGCTACTCCAAGACCGTGGCGCAGGTCGGCACCCTGATGCCCAAGCTGCCGGTGGTGAACTACGGCGACGGACGCCTGCTGCCGCAGATGTTCCAGGGCGCGCAGGTCACCTCCAAGGAGATCAAGAACCTGACCCTGATCGCCGGCAAGATCGAGCATTCCACCGAGCGTAACTCCAGCAACAGCGACGGCCTGTCGATCGCCGGCGCTGGCGGCCCGGACGAAGGGCGTGCCAGCAACAAGCTCTACTACGCCGGCGCCGACTACAAGGTCACCGACGACCTCTTGCTGCAGTACTACTACGGCAACCTGCGCGATTTCTACACGCAGCACTTCGTCGGCCTGGTGCATAACTGGGGGCTGCCGGTGGGTTCGCTGCAAACCGACCTGCGCTACTTCGAAAGTAACTCCGACGGCGAGAACAGCCACTCTTCCGGGCGCGCCGACGGTTACGTCGGCAGCGGCTACTGGGGTGCCGGCTCGTCCCACAAGGGCGAGGTCGACAGCCACCTGTGGAGTGCCCAGTTCACCTACTCGCTGGCCGGCCACGAGCTGAGCGCCGGCTACCAGAAGGTCAACGGCAGCAGCGACCATCCCTACATCAACCAGGGCAATGGAAGCTCTCCCTATCTGCTCACCAACGCCCAGCTCGGCAAGTTCGTCAATGCAGGCGAAAGCACCTGGGTGGCCGGCTACGCCTACGACTTCGCCAAGGCCGGCCTTCCGGGGCTGAAGGCCGGCGTGACCTATTACAGCGGCGACAGCATCGATGCCGCCGGCAACGACCACAAGGAGTGGGAGCGCGACTTCCGGCTGGACTACGCCGTGCAGAGTGGCCTGTTCAAGGGTGTCGGCTTCACCTGGCGCAGCGCCATGGCACGCGGCAACGACGCCCGCGACCGCGACGAGAACCGGCTGATCGTCAACTACAGCATCCCGTTGCTCTGACGACGGCGCGCCGGAGCTGCCGGGCCGCTGCGCCCGGGCTGCGGCGCTTTCGGCCCGACCTCCTTCCCGCCGCGCCCTCCGGGCGTTTGGCCGAGCGACTCTCCGGCACGACAGGCGGAAAGCTTCGGCACAAACAAAAACGGCGAGGGGTTAGCCTCGCCGCTTCGTGTCGTTCAACCGCATCCCTGGTTCCTCATCCTGAGGAGGTCGCTATCCTGCGACTTTCCCTGGCCGCCATCCTTGGTCGGCTTGCGTCGTTCCGTCGACGTCTTTGTGGGATTCAATCTACTCCGGCAGCTGTTCCGAGCCAATTGGGAGAACGCTCGATCTGCTGTAGGCGATGGCTTACAGCACGGGAGAGGTGGGGCTCCCCTGCGCGGGGAAAGTGATTTTTGCTGCGCAAAAAAATCCCTCCGCAGGGGAGGGCAAATAGGTACTTGCGCACATACGGTCCTTCAATTCGCTCATTTTAAAGGTAGACCATACTGTGCGAAGAGCATGAAAAAATTTTTTGCATGGCAAAAATCCTCATGATTGCTGGCACTTATCGAGGCCGTGAAGGAAGCCGCGGGCGTTCAGGTGCTCGGCAGGGGCATCCGCTTGACGGGGTGCCGGTGGCCGGTTTGATGAGGGCAAGCCCCGACTGAGCCAACTAGCAGCATTGGCTCAGCCCATCCGTTCTTGCTTCTCCTTTGAGGGTTGGCTATCTACATAACGTGCGGACAGAAGTTGGTAAGGCGTGACGGCATGCGCCTGCCAATACCGCGTCTATTCGATCGACGCCCGAGCATGCCGAGCCGTTTGCCAAGGCCTTCGGGTGCGTGCGTTTCGTCTACCGGGAGACCCCCACGCATGCCGTCACCCTGGCCTGCTCGATGACGCGATTGCAGGTGACACAAAAGGATTCTAGAAAAAGTATTTTGGGCCAAGCGGATGATGGGTGGACAAACCATGCGTTTTCTAAATACCAAGGCTCTCGATCAACTCGATGCCCAGGCCTTTCAGCATCAGCATCCCTATCCCTGGGTGAATCCCCCTGGGGTGCTGACCGACGAGGGTTATGAGGCGCTGCGCCAATCGTTGCCATCCGTCGAGCGCTTCGAAGCCAGCTTCGGCAAGAAGCGAACCTACGGCCAGCAACCGCACGACCGGCTTTCGTTGTCCTATACGCCCGGCATGGAGCTGTCTCCCGCCTGGCAAGCGTTCATGGAGGAGATCAAGGGGCCGGTCTACCATGACTTCATCGCCCGCATGCTGGGCACGCGCAATTACGAGTTGAGATGCCACTGGCACTACGCGCCAGCCGGCTGTTCGGTATCGCCGCACTGCGACGCCCTGTCCAAATACGGCTCGCACATCTTCTATTTCAATACCGAAGAGGACTGGCGTCCGGAATGGGGCGGCCAGACCGTCGTACTCGATGACGGCGGGCGCTTCGACTTTCGCAGCGCCCCCGCGTTCGAGGATTTCGACAGCGCCATCGATTCCACGGCGATGGGCAACTACAGCTTCCTGTTTGTCCGCAACGGCAATTCCTGGCACGGGGTACGCGCGATCACCTGTCCGCCCGGTCATTGTCGCAAGGTGTTCATCGTCGTGATTCGCAAACGCCGCTCCGCCTTCAAACGGCTCTACCAGGGCATCTACCAATGGTATCGGCGTACCGCCGCATGACGACGCGTCGACCGACAGTCCCTGCGAGGTCTTGCGCTTGTCTTGTGCTGAGTGGCTGGCGCGGGCCGTGCCGCCGTATGCGCCGATGTAGCGTCCGCATCGTCAGTCGTGGTCGCCCAGCGCTCCGCCGCTGGAGCGCCAACCGGCAGCCTCACGGGGCTGCCGGTTGGCGAACAGCAGCGCCAGATACTGTTCGACACTGCGTTCCAGGGTGAAGTCGGCGCCACGCCGCCGCAGCACCTCGGCCGCCAGGGGCGCGTCGAGCGCCCGCCGCATGGCGGCGGACAGCGCCTCGGCATCGTTGGGGGGCACCAGTTCGCCAAACTGGCCGCCTTCCAGTATCTCGGCGGGGCCGCTGGGGCAATCCGTGCTCACGACCGGACAGCCGCACGCCATGGCTTCGATCAGGGCATTACCGAGTCCTTCGAAGTCCGACGACAGCACGAACAGGGCGGCACGGGAAAAGGCCGCGTAGGGGTTGCTCACGAAGCCGGGGAGCGCCAGGTCCCCGCCAATCCCCAGCTCGCCGATCAGGGCTTCCAGCTGCGCCCGCTGCCGTCCCTCGCCGAGGATCAGCAAGCGCGCCGGCCGCTGTCGACGCAACAGGGCGAAGGCCTGCAGCAAGAGCGGAAAATTCTTCTGCGGCGCCAGCCGTCCGGCGGCGACGATCACCGGTATCCCATCGCGGGCGGTCAGCCAGGGATGCGGAGCGGGCTCCCTGGCCCTCGCCGCCAGCTCGGGCGTAATCACCGGGTTATAGATCGTCGCGATACGGCCACGCGGCAGCCCGGTAATGGCGCTCAGGTCGTCGGCCACCCCGTTGGAAACCGCCACGACGGCATCGGCCCGGGAATAGACACGCCCGATCAGCGGCAGCAGCGCCCGCCAGCGGGCGGCGCCCTTGACGCTTTTCTGGATGATCTTGAACGACAGGGAGTTATGCTCGGTCACCATGACCAGGGTCGAGACCCGCGCCAGCCGCTTTGCCCACAGAGCCGTCAGATTGCAGTAGGAGTTGGCGGCGATCAGCGCATCCGGCCGCTGTGCGCGCAGATAGCGAGCCAGCGAGGCCAGGTAGGGAAATTGCCTGTCGGGCTTGTTGGCAAAAAGCACAGGCCGTGCCAGCGCTTTCCAGTCGGACCACGACGATGCGCTCAGGATCAGCAAGCGGCCGCCCAGCGGGCGGGCCGGGTCGAGTTTCACGATGCGGGCGCCGTCCGGCACCTGATCCCGAAAGGCCCCCTCGGCCTCGTTGACCACCAGATCGACCTGATGGCCGTGGGCTATGAAGCCTTCCGCCAGATACAGCATGACACGCTCCGTGCCGCCTCCTGCGAAGCTCGGCGTGTACAGGGCAATCCTTGGCATCGCATGGTTCTCCCACCGGTTGATAATGTTCCGCAGCGGGCAGGTCGTCCCTCATGTGGCGTGCCGTTCTGGTTCGAAGAGCGGGCTGCGAAGAGCGGTTGCTGTCGGGCAACGGCGCCGGGGGAAGGCCTGGCGCCACGGCGATGTCCTGACTCGGCGTCTTCATTTCAGGAACGGATCGGGCGTTCGGCGGCCATGAGGTCCCGGATCGCCTGCAGGGCCCGCGCACGGGAGGCGGCGAACAGCTCGGGGGACAGTTTCGGCGTCCGCTCCAGTCCTTCCGGCAGCGGTGCCACCCCGAGCAACTGGTGCGCCTGCCCGTAGAGCGGCTCGCGGACGATCCAGCCCATCCAGACGAGCCAGTCGTAAAAGCGCTCGAGCCGGGTCTGTTCCCGCGCCGGGTCCCGTCGCGGAAAGACGCCCAGCCATCCCTCGAGCGCATTCACGAGACGCTGCATCGGATGTCGGCGCAGCGGCAGGGGATGCATGGCGACCGGCCGGCCGGTCATGCAGGCCTCGCTCAGCATGGCGACGCTGTCGCCGGTCACGATGAAGGCGTCGGCCAGCGCGAGCAGGGCACGGTGGGGGTTGTCCTCGCCGCTGCCGAAGCGATAGCCCCAGGACGGCACGTCGATGGCGGCCAGCAGCGCCTCGGTCGCGGCACTGCCCGTGCGCGGGCTGGTCGAGACCAGCAGCGAGCCGCCTCGGGCCCGCACCGCGGCACAGGCTTCCAGGCTCAGATCCCTGGCCGATTGCGCATCGAGCGAATAGGAGCCAGTCCGGCCGCCTACCAGCAGCGCGATCCATGGCCTGGGCAGGTGGGCGAAGCGCTGTTTCCAGAGCGCCAGTTGCTCGCTGTCGAGCGGGTGCTCGGCGATGAAGGGCGCGGACAGGCAGAGCACGTTGTCGTGCAGCGGCAGGCAGTGCTGCGGGGTGGAGATCACCAGGTCGAACCGGGACAGCGGTATGCGCGGCCGTCCCAGCATGACCAGGCGCGTGCGTCCCTCGGCCCGGTGCTTGATCCCCTGGGCCAGCGGTACCGAGTGCCGTCCCGCGCAGAGCACCAGGTCCGGCCAGGGCGGCGCCAGCGCGTCGATCCGGGTGCCGTAGCGCTGGGTTTCGTACGGCCAGCCCAGGGCGTCGGCCATGTCCAGCAGCTGGGCATAGTCGCCGGCGGTTCGGCTCTGCAGCACCCAGACCCTGGGGGGGGCGGTCCGTTGGGCGACGTCCGCCCGGTAGCGTCGTGTCCGGCCCCGTGCATCCGGACAGTCGAGCTGCCAGTTGCGATCCGGATAGCGCCGTGCGATGCGCCGCAGCAAGGCTCTCCAGCCCGCCAGGCTGCCGATGGCCGACCCCTTGGGGCCCGGCGCCGCTTTCACCAGGACCCAGTGGCGGCCGAGTTGGAACAAACGGTCGAGCAGCCAGGGCAGATCTTCCACCGGCAGGTGCTCGAGCCCATTCGCGGCGATGACATCCTGCGGCGGCAGATCCTCGCGCCTCAGCGCCTCCATGGACCAGCGGGCCGCCGGCTGCCCGCCGGCATCCGTCGTGCTCCACGCCCCGACCAGCGCCCAGTGCAGGCGGGCGGACTCCGGCAGCTGGCGGAACAGCTCGGACGCCGGCGCCGCGGGTGCCTCGGCCAGCCGTGCGCAGGCCGGCAGAAAACCGGGACTGGGGTGGGCGAGGGTATGGACTTCGAAGCCCTCCCGGTCGGCCGCCAGCTCCAGGCTATGGAAAAGCTCGGCACGCGGATCGATGTGGTACGAGTAGCGCTCGGGCCGGGGACGCCAGGGCTGCAGGGGCAGGCTCGTGTAATGCAGCAGGCGGGATTGCCCTGGCCGATATTCCAGGTCGCGGGCATGCCAGCGGGGATCGAGGGTGCCCCAGCGGCCGGGCTCGGACGCCGCCAGGTTCTGCAGCGCCTCCGGGCTCAGGCGACGCCGCGCATCGGCATTCCAGCACGCGGCCATGCGCGCGCAGTCGATCAGCATCACGGTGGTGTCGGTGGGCGACGTGGCCAGATAGCCGTGTCCGTCCATGGGCAGGTCGAAGAGTTCGGCAGGGTCGCCGAGGTAGAGCTGGCCGACCTCGTTGTAGAGCGCTCGCCCATGGGTTCCGGCCAGTTCCGGAACGGCAAAGCGGGCCTGGCCGAACCCGTCACTCCGGGCCGATGCCGGGAGCGCGGCCATGGGGTAGATCGCGTAACGCCGGTCCGGGTTGCGCACGCGCTGGAGGGCGTAGAAGAACACCCGCTCGGCCCGGTGCTGTTCCGGTCGGGTCGCGAGGAATATGCGCACCTCCGGCAGGGGCGGGGCGCCCTTCCGAGCCTCCAGGACGACGGGCGTCATGCCCGGTGCGGCGTCGAGCCTGTTCACTGCCGGGCCGGGCGATCCGATGATCGACCGGGACCGAGCGAGCCATTCATTGGCTTGGAGGTTCATGCATGTCCTCACGCGGGAAGTTGCCGGGTATTGGTGGATGCAGACGTTCAGTACAGCACGGTTGCCGGATAGCGGCCGGTGCAGCGTCGCTCGGGCGTTTCCCGTCGAAGCCTTTGCGCGGCCGGAGATCCGGCGGGCAGGCCAGGGCGTCCGGTTGCTCCGGGCGACTGCGGCAGCGCCTCAGTGTTTCGCGGAGCGGCGGCGAGGCTGGGTCGCGGCGTCCGTGTGGCCGAGCATGCCGCGATCCCGATCGGTTGCTTGGAGCGCCTTGGCGAGGTCGGCCTCGACAGGCCCGACTCCATCGGGTCTGCTCCGGAAGGCACGGACCTCTCGGTCCAGCATCAGGTCCCGGATCGCCTGGACGGCCCGCGCGCGGGAGCCTGCGAGCAATTCGGGGGAGAGTCCGGGCAGCCGGTCCAGCCCCTCCGGCAAGGGACTCACGCCCAGTGCCCGATGCACCTGTCCGATAAGGCGCTCGCGGTTGAACCAGCCCCCCTCGACGGCCTTGTCGCAGAGACGCCCGAGAAGACCCTGCTGCAGCGGCGTGCCGCGGCGGCTCGCCATCCGGCCGATGGCGCTCAGGAAACGCTCGGAGGCATTCAGCAGCCCGCCCAGCGGCAGTCGCCGGGCCGGCAGGGGGAATATGGCCACCGGCCGGCCGGTCATGCAGGCCTCGGTCAGCATGTTGATGCTTTCGCCGGTCACGACGAAGGCATCGGCCAGCGCCAGCAGTGCCGGGTAGGGGTTGTCGCCGGCGCTGCCGAAGCGATAGCTCCACACGGGGACATCGATGGCCGCCAGCAGCGCATCGGTCGCGGTGTCCGAGGTGCGCGGACTGGTCGAGACCAGCAGCGAGCCGCCCCGGCTCCTGGCCGCGGCGCTGGCCTCCCGGCCCAGGACCGCCGCTGTCGGCGCATCGAGCCGGTAGGGCTTGCTGCTGCCGCCCACCAGCAGCGCGATCCAGGGCCGCGGCAGATGGGCGAAGCGCTGCCGGCAGGCTTCGAGTGCCGCCGCATCGAGCGGGCGCTCGTTGAGGAAGGGCGCCGGCAGGTCGATCACGTTGCGCCGCAGCGGCAGCCCGTACTGGGGCGTCGTCACCACCAGATCGAAGTGCGACAGCGGCGCGAACGGCCGCCCCAGCACCACCAGGCGGGTTTTCCCTCCCGAACGGTGCTTTATCCGGCGGGCCACCCACGACGAGAGCCAGCCCACGCTGATCACCAGATCCGGCCAAGGGGTTGCCGGCTTCGCCAGGCACTCCTGTAGCCGCTTGAGTTCATAGGGCCAGCCCAGGGTCTTGGCGAGGTCGATCAGTTGCATGTTGTCGCCGGGGTGGATGCTGTGCAGCAGCCAGACCGTCGGCAGCGTGTCGCTGTCCTGGATACGCCGCGCCATGTCTGCCCGATAACGCTGGACCAGTCCCTGGCGATCCTCGCCGTCGAGCTGCCAGCCGCGATCCGGATGACGCCGCGCCACCCGCCGCAGCAGGGTTCGCCAGCCGTCCAGGTCGCCGTTCGGTGTTTCTTCCGGCCCCCCCGATACCTTGACGAAGACCTGCTGGCGGGCGAGTTGGAACAGGCGATCCACCAGCCAGGGACGATCTTCCGGCGGCAGTTGCTCGAGCCCCGTGACGGCGACCGTATCCTGGCGCGGAAGGTCGCTGCGGCGCAGTGCTTCGATGGGCCAGTGTGCGACGGACAGGCCGCCGGCGTTCGCCTCGCTCCACGCCCCGACCAGCGCCAGGCTCGCCGCGCCGCATTCCCGCACCTGGCGGCAGATCTCCTCCGGCCGCCTCGCCACGGCCCCGGTTAGCTGCCGGCAGGCGGAGGAGAAGCCGGGGCTGGGGTTTTCGGCCGTGTAGATTTCATAACCTTCCCGGTTGGCCGCCTGCTCGAGGCTGTGGAAGCATTCGGCATGGGGATTGATATGGTACGAATAGCGGTCGGGCGTGGGCCGCCAGGGCTGCAGGTGCAGGGCGGTGTAATGCAGCAGCTTGGATTCGCCGTGGCGGTACTCCTGGTCGCGCGCATGCCAGCGGGGATCGAGCGCCCCCCAGCGGCCCGGCTCGGCGGCCGCCTCGGTGCACAGGGTCTTCTTGGCGGTGCGGCAGGCCTTGGCGAAATTCCAGCAGCGGGCCATCCGCGCGCAGTCGATCAGCATCACCGCCGTATCCTCGGGCAGCAGCGCCAGGTAGCCATGCTCGTCCATCGGCAGGTCGAACAGCTCGGCCGGGTCGGCCAGGTAGATCTGGTCGACGTCGTTGTAGATCGCCCGTCCGTGGCGTCCGGCCAGGTCGGGGATGGCGAAGCGGTAGTTGGTGAAGCCGGTGCGCCAGCCGCGCCGGTCGAAGCCCGGCAGGCCGCTCATGCGATAGACCTCGTAGCGCCGGTCCGGGTTGCGCACCCGCAGCAGGGAGTAGAAGAAGACCCGCTCGGCCCGGTGCTGCTCCGGCTGGGTGCCGAGGAGGATCCGTACCGCCGGCGCCTCTTTGGCGCCGACCCGGGCCTCCAGCACGACGGGCGCGATGGCCGGCACCGCCGTCGTCGACTCGCCGGTCCCCGCAGCGGGGACGCCGGTGTCTGCTCGGCGGAAGGGAAGAATCCGAGGGGCCGGTGTCTTGTCGAAGAAATCCATGCTTTCTCCCGATAGGCGGGCGAGCTGCCGAACCGCAGCACGCCGAGTTTGTGATCCATCACGTCGAAATCGCACATGCACAGCCGGGAGAGTGGTCAAGCGGTGTCGATTCGGGCTTTCAGGCCGAGCGCCACCCGGCCAGCGTCCTTACCCGTTAGCCGCTGAATACACCGTCATGGCTGAACTTCTTGTAAACGGATCATCAATTTTTGATGACGCCCGCCCGGACTTCCGATGAAAGCGCCAAGTGTTCAAGGATTAAAGCATTGAATTTTTCCAGTGCCACGGAGGTGGCCTCAAGCGTATAGCCCGTAAGGAGTTCGGCCGTTTCAGTTCGGGCGGTCGTGGGAAGTTCGGGCTAATTGCTTGGTTACAACTAAGGGAAATGAAAAAAACACGTAAGAATTGTGAAGAGGATGTTCGAGGCCGGTGCGTTCGAACTCCCAACAAATGACCGCAGCGATGTCCCGCAAGGCGGCATGTCGCGGGGTTCGCGGCGCGGATCGACGAGTCCGGCGAAGTTGGACGGGGTCTGGTGGGAGACTCGGAAAAGTTCCATTGGCTACCGGCAAGCCTCGTTCGACGCAAGAGGGCCATCGCGCGATTGCCCTGCCGCATAGGCCGATCGTCATAGGCCAATTGTGTTACCGTGCACACTTTCGGGACTGTCCGAAGTTTCAGCGCCAGTCCGTCAGTTACGGAAGTTTCCCCATGTCCCCAACACCGCGTGTGACCGTATTTATCCCGGTACATAATCGTCAGCACTACATCGGCACGGCTGTCGACAGCATACTGGCGCAGACCTTCGAGGACTTCGAGCTGCTGGTTGTCGACGATGGCTCGACCGATGCCACCCTCGAGGTGTTGTCGCGCTACCGGGACCCGCGCCTGCGCGTGGAATGCAACCCGCACAACCTGGGCCTTCCGGCGACCCGCAACCGTGGCCTGGAACTGGCGCGCGGCGAATACATCGCCCTGCTCGACAGCGACGACAAGGCCTGGCCGACCCGCCTCGCCCGGCAGGTCGAGACACTCGACCGGCATCCCGAGCTGGTGCAGATCGGCAGCGCCTGCGATTTCATGGACGCCAACGGACAGCGCATCAAGCGGGTTCGCCGCCGGCCGCTGAGCGCCGATGACGTGGATGCCAGCCTGCTGTTCTATTGTGCCTTGACCAATCGCACGATCATGGGGCGCACCGCGATCCTGCAAGCGTATCGCTACAGCGAGGACTTCCCGAGCTGCGAGGACTACGAACTGCATCAGCGTCTGGCCCGGACGTATCGCATGGCCAATCTTGCCGACGTACTCGTCTGCGGACGCGAGCACAGCGGCCGCTTCACCCGGCAAAACTATGGGCTGGGCCATGACCGCAAACGGGAGATCAGCCGTCGCGCGCTGCTCGAACTCGGCATAACGCCCAGCGAAGAAGACCTGGATCGCCACTATGCCCTGGCGCGCCCCCAGAGGCTGGGTGCCGCCCTGGACTGGGATTACCTCGACTGGGCCGAGCAGTGGCTGGCCCAGATCGATGCCGCTAACCGGCGTACCCGGCGCTATGTTCCCGAAGCGCTGGTACGCGTCATGACCGAACACTGGATCGATCTGTGTCGGCGCGCCCGCCGCCAGCTCGGGCTTGGCGCATACCTGCGCCTGCTGCGCTCGCCGCTGGCCCGGCGCATCCCCGAGGCCATTCTGCATTCCCTGCGCAAGCCCCGCCCGGAGTCGATTCAACTCGGCGAACAGCGATCCTGAACACGTGATTCTGCGAAAAAGGAGTATCAAATGCGTTATCTGGATTTCGAGGCCCTGGAGCGCATGGATGCCAAGGCTTTCCAAGCGCAGCATCCCTATCCCTGGACCAATCCGGCCGGCCTGCTGACCGAAGAGGGCTATGCGGCCCTGCGCGAAGGCCTGCCGGCCGTCGAGCAGTTCACGGAGGTCGTGGGCAAGCGACGCCGTTACGGCCAGCGCTCCCACGACCGTTTGGCGTTGGAGTATTCGTCGAAGCTCTCGCTTTCGCTGCCCTGGCAGGCGTTCATGAAGGAGCTGAGCGGCCCGGACTATCGGCAGTTCATCGCGCGCATGATCGGTACGCGTGCCTTCAGGCTGCGCTTTCACTGGCACTACACGCCGGCCAGTTGTTCGGTCTCGCCGCATTGCGATGCCCGCGAAAAACTGGGCTCGCATATCTTCTATTTCAATACCGGGGACGACTGGCGACCCGAGTGGGGCGGACAGACCGTCGTGCTCGACGACAAGGGGCGTTTCGACGCCAGAAGCGCGCCGGCATTCGAAGACTTCGACAGCGCTACCGAATCGCAAGCGATGGGCAACTACAGCCTGCTGTTCTGCCGGCGCGGCAACTCGTGGCACGGCGTGCGCGAGATCAGCTGTCCGCCGGGGTCTTACCGCAAGGTCTTCATCGTGGTGATCGACGAGGACCGGCCGTTCAAGCGGCTTGCCAAGAAACTCAAAGGCCTGTTCAAGCGAGCAGCCTGATCGCCGCGTCGACGGTGTGGACGGCGGTCCTGTGCAGTCGCGTCGTCCGCCTCTCGAATAGCTGCCCGATTGGCTTGAGAGCGGGGCCGCACGGCGGCAGGTAGCGCATCGGCACCCCGCACCCTGGCGACCTTGGGCGAACCGGGGTTGCTCGGCGCCACGCTATCGCTGGCCCAGGGGAGGGCGCCAGCGCTTTCCCGTCAATCGATGCGGGGCGGCTCGCCCTTCGCGGCGCAGTGCTCGGACGAAGGTGCTCGTCGTCACCTGTTCCGGGCAACACGTCCCACGCAGCGCACCTCCCCGGCCGGGGCTCATGCCGGTGCTCGCCCGGGTTTTCCCGAGCAAGACCACTCGCCACGCGCCGGGCCGTTCAAGCCGTTGGCCGCCGGCACCCGACCGCGCCGATCCTGCCGGTAGGCTGGCCTCCCATCACTGCACCTCCCGCAGTTGGTCCCCCGTGGCTGTGGCCACAACCGCTGGTTGAAGCAGCACTTTGGCGAGGTTTTCCTTCGCTGCCGGGCTTACCCGTGGACCCGTGGAGGGCGGGCTGAATGAAAAATAAACGTGAAAAATAAGTGTGAAAATTTTGAAAATATCGTAAAAATAATGTAAAAACAGCGTCAACCTGACTTTTGCAAGCCTGACCCGCAATCGCAGCCCACGCATGGGGCATGCGGTACGGATCGCTTTCGGCTGGAGAGACGCACGCATGCACTGGCTAAGACCGCGGTTTCTGACGCGCCAATTTCATCGGCCGGTGATGCTTTCCGGGTCGGGGTGGCGTTGGTGGGTGATGGATGAAAGTGCCCGGCAAGCCGCTCGAACGCTCGATCGATATCTTTGGAACAAGGAAGCCGAGGGCGTCACGTTATTGACCGAGAAGGCGGCCAAGTTGCGGAGCACCTATCGGCTGGCGCTATCCGAACCGTCGGGAACTTCGCTGTATTTTGCCAAACAAGTGGCCCAGGTACCCCGCAAGCGTTTGGGCGGACTGGTGGGGAGCGACAACGTACTGCTCGGTTTCAATCATGGGACTGCGGAGCTGGCATATAACCTGGCGCTGGACGAGCGGACGACACATGGCGTCAAGACTTTTGCGTTTGGCGAATACTTTCAATACGGCCTTCCCGCTCGGCAAGTTCTGTTGCAGGAGTACCTGACGGAGTGGCAATCCTTTGAGGTGGTCTGGCCGCGGGCAAACTACGATGCGAAGTTGCGCCAGGCCCTGTTATGGAAACTGACCGACATGCTCGTGGCGTTTCGCGATGCGGGCATCCATCATCTGGATCTTCATCCTGGCAATGTCATGGTTTCGCCCGACCCGGAAGCCCCGCTGCGAGCCATCGATTGCGGCAAGATGAGTGTGCAGGCCGATCCGGCCCTTTCGGCGGCATTGCATCTCGGCGTGTTTTTGCACGAGCTGAATAATAAGTATGCCGCAGCGTCACCCCAGCTCGAAGTGAGCCAGCAACGTGCGCAAAACTTGTTGCGCCATATTGTCGGCAGCGAAACCGGATTTTCCACCGCCGAGCAGTTACTGCCACTGCTGTTGCGCTACTCGACGAAAAGACCCTTTTCGCGGCGCCGGCTCGTTCAGCGTCGCCACCGCACGCTCAATCTCCAGACTCTGGAAAAGAACTTGCAGAAACTGAACCGCCCGCCTTATCCCGTAGAAGTATCGAAAAGCCTGTCCGTCGCCATGGAGCACGATATTTAAAGCGGGAGGTCATATCGAAAGAATAACTTCTCGAGAGGGTATGTCCGGTTCTTTTTCGAGAACCACACAGGCGAAAGTTGTAGCAAGCCCTATGTCGGCGCTCGCATGCGCCGCACATTTGAAACAAGACTCGAGGTAGAAAAGGCGCTATGTCGGAAGGCTGGAGAGTTCGGGGTGGATAGATGCTAAGTGGTTATACAAAATTAATTCGATATTTTTCGCCGTAACCCGACAGCACCTGGAGCACATGGCTGGTGAGTGACGGGAAGCTCTGGTAAGCCGTTACAGGCAGCCATTCATACTTGATTTTCCGCCAGAGGA